>Ga0208872_1000280_pt1 | contig 43005 bp, 42 predicted proteins | sample CryBogCBH12Aug08_FD_185508 | JGI IMG/M metagenome (GOLD analysis project Ga0208872, IMG submission 185508) | Freshwater microbial communities from Crystal Bog, Wisconsin, USA - CBH12Aug08 (SPAdes) | ecosystem: Environmental > Aquatic > Freshwater > Lake | place: Crystal Bog, Wisconsin, USA...
GTCAGCCCTGCTGCTCGAAACGCTTGGTAAATCAAAAGAAGCGACAGACCATCTTTCAACTGTTGTCGCCGCTAATCCAAAAAATGAAGAAGCGCTTACAGCTCTTGGCAATATTCAGCGTTCACGTAAATTATTTGATGAGGCTGTTGGCACCTATACACGCGTATTGGACTTACAAAGTAAGCCAGATAGAGGGCAATGGCTTTTGTATTATTATCGTGGGATTGCAAATGAACGGCGCAAGCAATGGCCGCAAGCTGAGTCAGATTTGAAAAAAGCTCTTGAACTTAATCCAGACCAACCATTGGTATTGAATTACCTTGGCTACAGCTGGGTGGATCAAGGCGTTAATCTTGACGAGGCCTTTAAGATGCTGCGGCGCGCTGTAGAATTGCGTCAACGCGATGGATACGTCGTTGATAGTCTGGGATGGGCCTTCTATCGCTTGGGCCGCTACGAAGAAGCAGTAAGAGAATTGGAAAAGGCGATTGACCTGAAACCATCAGATCCGGTGATTAATGACCATCTTGGAGACGCCTATTGGCGGGTCGATCGCAAACTCGAGGCCCGCTTCCAATGGAATCATGCGCGCGACTTGAAGCCTGAACCAGAAGAATTGCCTAAGATTCTCGACAAAATTCAAAATGGCCTTCAGGAGAAGCCTGAACTTGCGGGAGAAAAACCCCACAATAACGGCGGCTAGTCAGAGAGTCTTTTCTGAAAGCGCCATGATTATCTCCCATTGCGCGTCTGTTACGGGCTGAACAGACAAACGAGAGTTATTGACCAGAACCATATCTGCTAATTTTGGCGTCACCTTAATTTCTGCAAGTGAAATGGGACGCGACAGCGAGGCGACCGCCTTGAGATCCACCATCCCAAATTTACCCGTTTCATCAGTGTGGTCGGGATAGTAAGTCTTGATAACTTCGACAACGCCAACAATCGCTCGGCTATCATTTGAGTGATAAAAGAAACCGCGCTCGCCCTTTTTCATCGCCATGAGATGCTTCTTGGCCAGATGGTTACGCACGCCGTTCCAGAATGTTCCCTTAGCGCCAGCCTGGCGTTGCTGCTCCCAAGACCACGTCGCGGGCTCGCTCTTAAAAAGCCAATAAGCCATTAGAGAGCGGCTCCGACTACACGTTTCCACCCCAAAATTTCCACGCGCTCAAATAAGCCTGCCTGCGCATAGGGATCCTCTGAGATAAGCGCTTGTGCTGATGCTTTATCAGCCTGTTCGATTATGAGCAGAGAGCCAATAGGCCTCTCACCTGCATCATCAAGAACAGGTCCGCCAAGTTTCACATGGGCTGAATGTTTTTCAAGAAAAGCGAGATGCGCTGGACGCGTAGCGATACGCAACGCGTCAGCATTTGGTTTGTCGTAACAGATAACAGCAAAAAGCACGGTCAACCTCAAAATAAAACGTTTGAGAAGATCAAAGTCAGAAAGACTACGACGCGGCAGCCCTTGAGAGGAACGATCCGCTAGCGCTTGTCTTCAGTTTCTGCAATTTGATTAACACGATCTCCAAAGTCGATGATTGCGGCGCGCAAAGCGGCAACATCTTGTTTTGAGGCTGGAGACGGGGCACCCATTCCTTGTCGCTGCCCTTGCTCAAGTTCGGCAATCCGTTGGATATGTTGCTGCAGCGACATGCGCGCCGCGTCCTTCTCTTGCAAGAGATTGGCGCGCTCCTGATGCGCCTCAGCAAGCTCACGGCGCATCCCCTCGAGCTCATCGTGTTGCCTCAAGATTTGCGCTGGATCTGAAGACGAAACCAGATCCTGTGCAGATTGACCTGATTGCATGAGACGCAACTGTTCAATCGCATTGCTGGCCCGATCCGTCATTTCATGAAGCGCAAGTTCAGTTGACTGGAGAAGATCGGCGCGTTCCGAGGCAATTTGCTGGGCCTGCTGGAGCTGCGTTTGCATGTCACGATGCGCCGCAGCGGCTTCTGTTAAAAGCTTTTCAGCGTCAGCAACCCGCGCAGCATGGCGACCGATGGCGGATAAATCCTGAGCTTTAGAGGTTTTCAGCGCCTCCATTTCCTGTTCAAGTCGGCGCTCACGAACCGCGAACTCGGCGCGCAGGAGATCTCTTTCCGCCGTGACTTCTTCCATCGACATTGGCGCAAGCATTTGCAATCTGCGCATCGACAGGCGCATCGCCCGGCGCCAGAAGGCGGGAAGAAACATCAAAGTCAGCAGCCCGGCGACAAGAAAACCGAGCGCAAAATACATCGCTTGTTCGATCACAGCGCGAAACCCCAGGCGCGTTGACGCCATCGCTTATGAAAAGGCGCGCGACACTGCCATGAACGCCGTCTAAAATCAAAGGCCCGTAATTCTATCCCGGCTTGAAAGGCGGCTTAGAAGGGGTTCCATGTTGAATTTTGCGTAAATTTTAAATAGCCCAGATTGAGCCCTAGTCGCGCGCCGACGCCGGCGCGCACCGGAATGACAATGACATCGTCATTATTCAACGCAGTAAATCCTAACCCGCCAACGAGATAGGCGGAACCATTGACGCCTGAAAAACGCCGATAAATGCTTTGAACCTCCGGCAAATTATAAACCAGCATCATGGTGCGATCGCCATCGAGGCCAGCGTCCAAACCAATCGAGGGGCCCTGCCAAAAAACGGACTGTTGGCCGGCATTTCTCGTATACATCTTACCTTCGCCGTAACGCAGGCCGCCAACAAAGGCTCCGCCGCCCTCTTGGCCAAGGATATAGGCATTCGGCTTGCCCCATTTTTTATTAGCGTTTTCCACGCCATCAGCCATGCCGCGAGCTAAAGAACCAAAAAACTTATGGCCGTTACCGACGATTTCTTCGCTAGAGTAGGCCTCTGGACGCACATCGGCATAAGCACGCCCCACCGGGGCGACACCCGCGCAAAGCGCGCCGGCCGTCAGGGAAAAAAGGTCTCGACGTGAATGAAGATGAGAGGCAATTTTAGTTACAGTCATAATGACGACTCCACAGGCTAGGCCTGTTTGACATGATGCGCATGATCTCATCCCACTAGATGACATCGCTCATGGTCAGCAGCCTCGCGCAGTGCGGTTAAGAAAACGTTGCCAAGGAACGACTTTGCGGGTCGCGCCAGGCGATAAAATTTGGATTGCGATAGAATTCTTCCGCCTTGCCATACTTAAGCGGCTTACCTGCGCAGTCCAAGACGCAGCCGCCAGCTGCCCGCAGGATCGCATCTCCAGCGGCAGTGTCCCACTCCATCGTTGGGCCAAAGCGTGGATAGACATCTGCTAGGCCCTCCGCAAGCAGACATAATTTCATGGACGAGCCCATTGGCAGAACGTCAATATTTGCCTGCCTGTTCAAAAATGCGCGCGTGTCATCATTCATGTGCGATTTTGAAACGAGCGCACGCAGAGCTTTTGTTGCTTGCGATTTAAGGCGCAAGGGGCGCCAATCCTGCTGTGCGGCAAGTTTTCCGCCTGCGCAGGCGTCAGCACAGTAAGCCTGCACGCCAGCAAACCAGATACGCTGCAGGAGCGGCGCGAAGATAGCTCCAACAATCGGCGCATGATGTGACACAAGGGCAATATTAAGCGTGAACTCTGGACTTCCCGCCAAAAATTCACGCGTGCCGTCAATTGGGTCAACGAGAAGAAACATCTCTTTATGAAGCGGCTTTTCACCACGCGTTGCCGCTTCCTCAGCAATGATTGGCACGCCGTTTAAGAGACTCGTGAGCTCTTGAATAAGAAAGGTCTCAATTTTTTCGTCAGCTTCTGTAACGGGCGAATGATCTGCCTTCACGCGCGGCACAACTTCTCCTCGAGATAAAATATCCACCGCAATGGCGGCTGCAGTTATAAGCAGTTGAGCAAAGTGCGCCGCCAGGGCATCCCTCTCATGTTGCGCACTAAAAAGCATTGATGCTGGCAAACCGGTCGCTCCAGTAATCTTCATTGGTTATTTGGTCATAGACCCTAGACAATTTGCAAACTCGCGGCCGACGATTACTCTTGCTGCTGATAGTTTTCAGTGATTCGCGCGTGGCGTCTATCTAACTGACGGCGCGTATTACAGTCTCGTTTTTAATCTCTCAAAAGGCGCCGTTTCGTCGCTGCGCCATTCGGATGACACCTGATGACACAATTTAAACTTGACGCTCTCGATCTTGCCGCCCTGCTTTCTTCACGCGTCTGCCATGATGTAATTTCGCCCGTTGGCGCAATCGTGAATGGACTTGAGGTCCTTGAAGAAGAAAAAGATCCCGAGATGAGAGGGCATGCGCTCGCGCTCATCAAATCTAGCGCAAATGAAGCGTCCTCGCGCCTGCAATTTTGTCGTTTAGCCTTTGGCGCAGCGGGCTCTAAAGGCGCATCAATCGATACTGGCGACGCCGAATTAGTCACGCGACAATTTCTCGCTGACGAGCGCACGCAGCTCAACTGGAGCGTGCCGCGCGTATTGATGTCAAAAAACAAAGTCAAAGTGCTATTGAACCTTTGCGTATTGGCTGACGCCGCCATCCCACGCGGTGGCATGATTTCCGTTGCCGCCACTGGCGAAGAAGATAAAATCAGTTTGCGCGTTGAAGCAAAGGGCGTAAACGCGCGCCTCGCCGCCAATGTGGCGCCACTACTGGCAGGCCAAGCAGAGGAAGGCTCAATCGACGCCCGCGCAATACAAGCTTATTACACCGGTCTCATCGCCAAGGCATGCGATCTTGAGCTTTCCGCCTCATGCGAGGGCGACGTCGTTTCGTTTGACGCCCGCCCAACGCAAGCGTCAGCAACTGTTGATGAAACAGACGTAGCGCCGTCTTCCTGCGAAGACGAGTCGTCAAGCCAAACAACCCATACGCATAGCGCCGTCGCCTGAGGCGATCAGGACGCAACGCCGCCATTAACGGAAAAACCCCGGCTTCACGCCGGGGCTAAACGCAATTTAACGAAAAAGATCCTAAATTGGGGGCAGAAATCGCTTAGGCTGTGATGCGTTCATCTGCCTCGCTTGGTTCACGCAACACATAGCCGCGCCCCCAAACAGTTTCGATGTAGTTGCGCCCCTCACTGGCGTTGGCAAGCTTCTTACGCAATTTGCAAATGAACACATCGATAATCTTAAGCTCTGGCTCATCCATCCCGCCATAAAGATGATTGAGGAACATCTCTTTGGTTAGGGTCGTCCCTTTTCGTAAGGACAATAGTTCAAGCATCTGATATTCTTTTCCTGTCAGATGAACGCGCGCGCCGCTTACCTCGACAGTCTTTTGATCGAGATTCACAATCAGCTCGCCGGTTGCAATCACTGATTGAGCATGACCTTTGGAGCGACGCACGATTGCATGAATGCGCGCGATAAGCTCGTCTTTGTGGAATGGCTTGGTCAAATAATCATCCGCGCCAAAACCAAGACCCTTGACCTTATCTTCAATGCCCGCAAGGCCTGAAAGAATTAAAATTGGCGTCTTAACTTTGGACACGCGAAGATTGCGCAACACCTCATATCCCGACATGTCAGGCAAATTGAGATCTAACAAAATAATATCGTAGTCGTAGAGTTTGCCGAGATCGATGCCTTCTTCGCCGAGATCCGTCGTGTAGACGTTGAAGTTCTCCGACTTGAGCATGAGCTCGATGCTTTGAGCGGTCGCGCTGTCGTCCTCAATTAATAAAACGCGCATATTGGGTTCCCCACCAAGCTCCAAACGGAACAATCAGTTGACGCGCCACCAGAGGCACGCCGGTCGCTGACCTGCTTTTTTGGTCACGCACCCTTCCTAGACTCACAATAATTGGTAAGCGGAAATGGTTAACAAAGCCTCACCGCGACCCCTAAGAGACCCCATTGAATATTGAGGCAAAGGGAGCGCGTGACGCATAACGCAACGAAGGAAGTGAGCCAGACCGCCAGAAGCGAATCACCGCTTGGAGTCAATTTACCTTTTTTTAATGATTTGGTCGGAAGAAAATGATGCGAGGCGTAAATTAATGACGCAGGCGGCCAAAACGGCAATATCGGCGTCGAGGCCGCAGATGAGACGCATCATTGACTCAAGCCAAGCCTTTCTCCTATATGCCACGCGCAGCGTCGCTCTGTAAGGAGCGGCGACATTTATATTTACGTTACGTCAAACAAGACCTCTGATGCGTTGGTAGCGAAGATTAAACGCATTTGGTATCAATGACTTAACTAATTAATACGCTTGCTTTCTCGCCTTGCTATTCGTTCGGCGTCTTGAAGGTTAGGTAAACATAAAGCGTTCTATGGAGCCATTCCAAGAGCGTAACAACGAATGGGGCGGTTCGCCGCCTGCGGAGAAGATCGGTGAAACGGACTTATCAGCCCAGCAAAATCGTGCGCAAACGTCGGCACGGCTTTCGCTCTCGAATGGCGACAGTCGGCGGCCGTAAAGTGATCGCTGCACGCCGTGCACGCGGTCGTAAGCGGCTGTCAGCTTAATTCAACTCAAAGGCCGATGATTGGGCGGACGGCAAGATGACCACGGACGCCATCGCTGAACCGCTAGAGAGTCGTGAACGCCCAACGCGCCTGCGTCGCAGGAGTGATTATGTCCGCGCGTCAAAATTTGGCGCAAGATATAATACGCCTCTGTTGTCAATCCAAGGCGTTGACCAGCCTCATGGTCAATCACTTGTCGCGCAAGCGCAGCCGCGCTTTGGTTTTACCGTCACTAAAAAGGTGGCCGGAGCCGTTGGCCGCAATCGCATTCGCCGCAGATTAAAAGAAGCGCTTCGTCTTGGCGGGCGCCTTGGCGCGCAGGCAGGGCAGGACTACGTAATCGTAGCGCGGCGTGACGCCCTTCGGGCGCCTTTCGCCGAAATTATATTTCATATGTCCGAAGGATTTAGGCGACTCAAAGACCGTAAAGAGTCCCGAGGCAAGCAAAAACTGAAAGATGGGCGTCCGGCGCAATGAACGAGAACACGAGAAACATGCTGTTTGCCGCCGCGATATCGATGGTCTTCATCGGTCTGTGGGATTATTTTTACGCTTTTCCAGAAATGGAGCGACAAAAGAAAACACTCGCCGAACAAGAGCGTGTGGCAAAAACGGTGAAACTCGGCGCACCGGAGAATACCACAGCCGCCTCGGCAAAGCCTGTCGTGCAGACGCGAGAAGCCGCCCTACTTCTTAGCCCGCGAGTCTCGATCGACACCAAATCAATTTCCGGTTCAATTGCGCTAAAGGGCGGACGTATTGATGACGTCTCGCTCAAGGCCTATCGCCAGACTGTCAGCCTCACGAGCCCAATCATTACGCTTCTGTCTCCAGAAGACGGACCAGAGCCTTACTATGCCGAGCTTGGATATCTCAGCGCGGCTGTAGAAAATGCGCCAATCCTGCCAACAACAGAAACATTATGGAAGGCTGATTCAGACAAGCTGACGTCCACGCACCCCGTCACGCTTTATTGGGAGAACGGACAGGGACTGCTTTTCAAGCGCGTGATCTCTATTGATGAGGAATATCTTTTCAGCATTACAGATAGCGTTGAAAATAAATCTGCCAAAGCTGTTACGCTTTATTCCTATTCTCGCGTGACACGCGTTGGTCACCCGCCATCTGCAGGTTATGCCGCCTTGCATGAGGGTTTTATTGGGGTTATTGGCGAAAAGGGCGAAGAGCTCAATTACGATAAGATAGAAAAAGAACCCTCCGCAACCAAATCTTTTAAAGGCATCGGCGGCTGGGTCGGCTTTACCGATAAATATTGGGGCGCCGTTGTCGCGCCTGATCAAAATGCGCCCATGGAGGCGCGCTACATCTCAATGGGCGGGGCAACCAAGACCTATCAGGCGGATACTGTCAGCGAACCAAAGACGCTTGCGCCAGACGCCACGACCTCAACAACGATCCATGTTTTTGCCGGCGCCAAAGAAGTCGACACGCTCGACGCCTACAAGTCAAATCCAGGTCTACGGCACTTTGATTTGCTGATCGACTGGGGCTGGTTCTATTTTATTACCCGGCCGATGTTTCGCTTGATCGACTTTCTCTACCATGTGCTTGGAAATTTTGGGCTTGCGATTCTGGCCGTTACCGTCGTTGTCAAGCTAGCCTTTTTGCCGCTTGCTAATAAGAGCTACAAGTCTCTTGCTAAAATGAAAGAGATCCAGCCGAAAATTAAAGAGCTGAAAGAAAAATACGGCGACGACAAGCATGCCTTCAACATGGAGCAAATGGAGCTTTTTAAGCGCGAGAAAGTAAATCCAGCCAGCGGCTGTATTCCCGTTCTGCTCCAAATTCCCGTCTTCTTTTCGCTATACAAAGTTCTGGTCGTTACAATTGAAATGCGCCACGCGCCATTCTTTGGATGGATTAAAGATCTCTCAGCGCCCGATCCAACCAATGTTTTTAATTTGTTCGGCTTATTGCCGTTTGACCCTACGCATGTCGCCTTTTTTGGCCCCTACCTAATGCTTGGCGTCTGGCCTGTGCTCATGGGTTTTTCAATGTGGTTACAAATGAAAATGAACCCTGAGCCAGCCGATGAAATGCAAAAGATCATGTTTAATTACATGCCGCTGATGTTCACCTTCACCATGGGCGGCTTCGCCTCAGGTCTCGTCATCTATTGGACTTGGAACAATCTGCTGTCGATCGTTCAGCAAGGCGTCATTATGAGCCGCGCGGGCGTGAAATTCGAATTGTGGGATAATCTGCGTAAAACCTTTCAACGCGCCTAAACTTCCATGACGCGCCCGTCATCACCTTGCCGCATATGAGCGAGGAAGATTTTCTCGAGGACGGGCGGCTGCTCTTTGCAGGGCCATGCGATTTTATTTTCGCAAGCGCGTCAGCCAATGATCTGCCGCCCCCCGGTGCGCCTGAAGTCGCCTTCGCCGGGCGATCAAATGTAGGTAAATCATCGCTTCTCAATGCGCTGACAAACCGAAAGACCTTGGCGCGCGTGTCAAACACGCCTGGACGCACTCAGCAACTTAATTTTTTCTCCCTAAGTCGCACTCCGGAAACGGAGCGCCTGCGACTAGTCGACATGCCAGGCTATGGTTATGCGGCTGTTGGCAAAGAAAAAGTCGCGAGCTGGTCAAAACTCATGCGTGATTATCTGCGCGGACGCACGCAACTGGTGCGCGTTTTTGTATTAATTGACGGCCGACGCGGCATTAAGCCCGCAGACAATGAGATGTTTGATCTTCTCGATCAATCGGCTGTGTCCTATCAAGTGATCCTGACCAAACATGACGAGCTGAGCGGTCCAGAAAGAGAGGAGGTTTCAGCTGCGACTAAAGCCGCGCTTGATAAACGACCCGCCGCCTATCCGCAGCTGATTTTTACTTCCTCACAAACTGGCGAGGGTATTGTGGCGCTCAGAGAAGCGATCGCGCGTCTTCTTTTTGAACGCGGTGCTTGAAAGCGACAGAAACTCCGGTCTAGTTGTGGGGGCCGCCGCAACAGCAGCGGCGAGACAAGCCATGAGGCCATTTGATGACCACTGAATCAGCGGACGGTGCGCTACAACAAGCCCGCATTCTCATGCAAGCGCTGCCACACATGCTGCGCTACGACGAAGCCATCGTTGTCGTAAAATATGGCGGTCACGCCATGGGCGATGATCAGGGCGCGCGTGACTTCTCCCGCGATATGGTGCTGCTCGAACAATCTGGCGTGAATCCTGTTGTTGTTCACGGCGGTGGTCCACAGATTGGTGCCATGTTGAACCGTCTTGGCGTTGAATCAAAGTTCACTGACGGGCTGAGGATCACCGACGGTGAGACAATGGGAATTGTTGAGATGGTGTTAGCCGGCTCCATCAACAAACAAATTGTCGGCTTTATTAATTCCGAGGGCGGTCGCGCTATTGGCTTAACGGGCAAGGACGGCCGAATGCTGACAGCCAAAAAGGTTGTGCGGCCCGACGGCCTCGATCTTGGCTATGTCGGCGAGCCAGACAAAGTAGATACCACTGTGCTCGATCAGGTGCTGGGACGCGAACTCATTCCCGTGTTAGCCCCAGTCGCACAAGGTCCAGGCGGCGCAAGCTATAATGTTAACGCTGACACTTTCGCTGGCGCAATAGCAGGCGCACTGGGCGCAAAGCGCCTCATCTTTCTAACTGATGTGCCAGGCGTGCTTGATAAGAACAAAAAAATCATCGAACAACTCAAGATCAGCGATATTCCTGGCCTGATCGCAGACGGAACCATAACTGGCGGCATGATTCCAAAAGTTGAAACATGCATGTATGCGATTGAACGCGGCGTCGAAGGCGTTGTTATTCTTGACGGCAAATTACCCCATGCGGTCTTAATCGAACTTCTCACGGACCATGGCGCCGGCACGCTGATCACAAGGTGATGACACAACTCCAGCGTTTTACTCAGATCAACACATGGGTGTTTGATCTAGATAATACGCTGTATCCGCAAACATCAGATCTTTGGCCAAAGATCGACATGCGCATCACACTCTTCATGATGCGCATGTTTGGACTTGACGCGCTTTCATTACGCGCACTGCAAAAACATTATTACCTGCGCTACGGCACGACATTACGTGGACTAATGACAGCGCATGGGATTCCAGCGTCAGATTTTCTCGAATTCGTTCATGATGTTGATCGCACATCGCTTACACCCAACCATTCGCTTGCAACTGCTATTGAAAAACTTGAGGGACGAAAGCTTATACTCACGAATGGTTCGCGCGATCATGCCATCAAGACAGCCCGACAACTTGGTCTTGATCATCTGTTTGAGGAGATTTTTGATATTGTGGCCGCTGATTTTATCGCCAAGCCTGACGCTGGCGCTTATGAGCGTTTTTTCGATCGACTGAAGGTCGATCCTCAACGCGCGGCGCTTTTTGAAGACATTGATCGTAATCTGATCGTTCCACATCAACATGGGATGACGACCATCTTGGTCCTGCCGGCGCCGGGTGAGAAGCCAGAAAGAGAAGACTGGGAAATTTCTGAGGGCTCAGCGACGCATATTGATTTTGTAACAGATGATCTTGTTGGTTTTTTGGAGGCCTTGTCCGTCACCGGTTGACTCCCTGAGCAACGCGCCTACAACCCGGCCAGTCTATCTTGTCTAAATTGGGATTATTATGCCGCATACAGGTCTTGAGACCCTCATCACCGCCGCCTTTGATGACAGGGCCAATATCACTTCGGAAACACAAGGCGACATTCGTCGTGCTGTTGATAGCGCCCTGCGCCTGCTTGATTCCGGCAGACTCCGTGTCGCTGAGAAAATTGACGGCGTGGAGGGACCCAAGGCCTGGAAGGTCAACCAATGGCTGAAGAAGGCCGTATTGCTCTCGTTTCGGCTCAACGACATGAGCGTCATCGCCGGCGGTCCTGGCGGCGCCACCTGGTGGGATAAGGTTCCCTCTAAATTTACTGGTTGGGGCGCGAGCGAACATTGCACAGCAGGCTTTCGTTCCGTCCCTGGCGCAATTGTGCGCCATTCAGCCTATGTCGCACCAGGCGCAATATTAATGCCTTCATTTGTAAATCTTGGCGCTTATGTCGATTCTGGCGCGATGGTGGACACATGGGCCACAGTAGGCTCCTGCGCGCAGATTGGGAAAAACGTTCATCTTTCAGGCGGCGTGGGCATTGGCGGCGTTTTGGAGCCTTTGCAGGCTAATCCAACGATCATTGAAGACGAGTGCTTCATTGGAGCGCGTTCAGAAGTTGTCGAAGGCGTGATCGTAGGCAAAGGCTCTGTGCTGTCTATGGGGGTATTCATTGGCGCCTCTACCAAAATTGTCGATCGTGCAACTGGAGCCATCCATATTGGCTATGTGCCGCCCTATTCGGTGGTCGTATCCGGCAATTTGCCTGGTAAGTCATTGCCCGACGGCAGCGCCGGCCCCTCTCTCTACTGCGCCGTAATCGTGAAAACAGTCGACGCACAGACGCGTAGCAAGACAGCCGTCAATGAATTGCTGAGAGACTGATGGCGATCGACGCCGAACGCCTGAATTTCCTCTATCGCAGCGATCAGGGGCGCATTGATCGACATACTTGGCTTGAGGGCGTACGCAGCCTTGCTCTGACGCTTATCCCTTTTGCGCTGCTGTGGAATTTATTGGAGCCCTATACCGCGCATGACGTCGCCACTAGCCCATTTTTTGCGCCGCTGACCATTGGCGCTTACGCCTTTCTTTTATTTTACGCCTTTATTGTCCTGCTGGTCGCCGTCAGCTATGTCAATCTCTCTGCAAAGCGGTTTCGCGACCGCGCCATGACGCCGCCCGTTGGCCTAGCGAGCCTCGTTCCCTTCGTCTGCCTGCTAGCTGGGGCTGCGCATTGGCTTCAGCCTCGAGTCGCCGACGCTATGTCAATCTGGTGGGTTTGGGGAATAGACATTACGCTCATCGGCGCCATTATCTGGACGCTGTATGAACTTGGCCTGAAACCCGCACATAAAACATGAGCCCCATAGAAAACGCCGTTCGCCTCACGCAGGAACTCATTCGCTGCCCGTCGGTGACGCCGAATGACGCTGGCGCGCTTGAAATTGTCGAGACAGCGCTTCGCGGCGCCGGCTTTGAAACCCATCGGATCAAATTTTCGCATGCCGAAACGCCGGATGTGGAAAATCTTTTCGCGAAAATTGGCACTGGCGCGCCGCATCTCGCCTTTGCCGGACATACAGATGTTGTTCCGCCCGGCGATGTCACGCGTTGGCGTCACGCACCCTTCGCCGGCGACATCGTTGATGGTCGGCTTTATGGACGCGGCGCCTCTGACATGAAAGGCGCCATTGGCGCCTTCTTAGCCGCAACGCTCAATTTTATCTCTTGCCATGGTGCGCCTCAAGGCACGCTTTCCTTCCTGATTACTGGCGATGAAGAAGGACCCTCAATCAATGGCACGGTGAAGTTGCTTGATTGGATGCGCGCAAGAGGCGAAAAATTAGATCATTGCATTGTTGGCGAACCTACAAATGTCTGCGCGCTTGGAGACACAATCAAGATCGGCCGGCGCGGCTCGCTCAATGGCGTTATCCGCGTGATCGGCAAGCAAGGCCATGTCGCCTATCCCCACCGCGCAGAAAATCCTACGCCGGTTATCGCACGAATTGTGGCGGCGTTATCGGCTTATGAATTTGATCAAGGCACGTCGCATTTCGATCCCACGAATCTTGAATTCTCCTCAATTGATATCGGCAATCCAGCAGTAAACGTCATCCCTGCAACAGCAACTGCACAATTTAATGTTCGCTTTAATGATCTCTGGACACTTGCGACATTAGAAGCACGCATTCGCCACATCGTTGCGCAAACAGCTGGTCAAATAACAACTCACCTTGAGTTCTTGCCAAGTAACGCTGTGTCTTTTTTGACTGAGCCTGGGATATTTTCTGACCTTGTTGTCAATGCTGTTAAACAGGTGACCGGACGCACCCCTGAGCTTTCAACAAGCGGCGGCACCTCCGACGCCCGCTTTATTAGTCATGACTGTCCAACACTTGAATTTGGCCTTACTAATGAAACAATTCATGCTGTCGATGAAAACGCAACGACAGCCGACATTAAAATGTTAGAAGAAATATATCGCCATATTCTAATATCGTATTTTAAGACATAAGGAATCTTTGAAACCTTATGCGCCTATTAATGCCAGCTTAAAAAAAATATATCGTCCCCGTCCTCATGAATGGTGGAAAGCCTCACAATGAGATATCTAGCAACAGCCGCCATACTGGTCCTGGCGCTTGCGACCACGATGGCGCCCCTCAATGCGCAAACAAGCCTGACGCTTGAGCAGGAAGCGCCACTGCGCGCCAAACCCAATTCTAAGAGTCCCATCATTGCCCGCGCGCCAGCCGGCGCGACGATCATTATTGAAGATAATGGCGATCGCTGGAGCCAAGTTGATTTTGATGGACGCCGCTTTTACATCATGACAGTGCAACTCAACACCGCAACAACGCCCATTCAATCGACAGCAACCGACGATCCAACCTGCGACTACAATTATCCTTATTCTGGCAGTAATATTTATTTTGATCGACCGCTTGCCAAGCTCAGGCACAGCGAACCTTTTGGATTTTTATTTGGTTATCACAAACGCGCGCCCTGTTAAGCGACGCCACTGCCAACGAAAATCAAAACGAGAGAATGCGCAGCGCTTATTGCAACAAGACGGCTTAGATTTTTCCCCTATAACGGCTCCACACCCACGCCATTGGAATCGCCTCATCTCCTGCGTCTTTGGAAAGCTCACGCGCAACTAATGACGAGAATGTAGATGCTGTCCCAACAGTTTTTTGCGCTTGCGGCGATTGTTTTGGGGACACGGGTGTCTTTTCCTCTTGCTGGGATATTGTTGACGCGCGCGAAAGCGCGGATTTGACGCTGCGACCTTTGCCAAAAATTATTCTAGCGCCCACCGCTGTCACCATAAATACCAACGCCACAAAAACTGCGATCAGACCAAAAGAGAATTTGCGTGGCTGTTCATTCATCCCTACAGTTTCTTGGGCGCGAGAGAATGTGGTCGAGACGCCCTCCAGCGGCATAGCGATTGGGTCTGCATCAGACGTTGCGGTCATCGGCTGCCTATCGACCGGAATCGGCGAAGCCGTCTGTTCGTCGCCTTGACGCGCAGAAGACATTCTCACGTCTTCATGCGGATTGATCTTAACCGCCTCTTCAGCGCCTGACATGATCTCTTCTCGCGTGGCCTGCGCCGCTGCGCCTGAGGAAGACTGCTGCGCTATTATCTTTAACGGCTGCGCTTCAACAGGAGTAGTGTCGTCAATCTTTTCAGACGGGACGACTTTTTCAGTGCGATCAACCAACGCGTCTTGAGGAGGAACAGAAATCTGAGCACCGTTCTCTTTAAAAGTCCTGATTGAGCTGAGCTGGACGCGACGAATACAGGCAATATTAGTATTACAATTTTGACGTTGCTTGATGAAGGGCAGGTTGAGCTTATTGGCCTGAGACTTGCCAAGATGCGATCGCAGATATTGATAAGCAGAATCGGCAAGAAGATCGAGCACAATCAATTGCTCATCCGAGCAGATTGTGCGTTCATCAGGCCTTATCGCGCGCGCGCAATCAAAACTCGGGCTCCGCGCAAAGGCCAAGGCTGTTGGAAGAGAAAAGATGATGACAAAAAACAACATAAGATGACGTCGATTGATAATGATCTGCATGCCGTCACTCCAGGATCGACGATCTGTCTCATCAACGCAACTTACAGATCAGACGGTTCTCCTCAGCCTATCTCATAATGAAATGGAGGCAAACATGTTAATAGACTTTCATATGAAAGCGCATATGCTAAAAATTGGGCGACAAAATATCTGACGCGTCGCCTTCACCATCAAACAATTTTTCTGACGCGTCAGGAAGCTTAGCATGATACGGCAAGGGCGGCGCACCTGTTATTGAAATCGTCGCGCCCTCTTTTTCAACCATTTCAAAGAGCTTTTTTGCATTATTTGGAGATAATCTAATACATCCATGAGAAGCTGGCCGGCCGAGAGAACGGGTTTCATAACTGCCGTGAATGGCGTAGCCGCCATAAAAAAAGATGGCGTATGGCATCGGCGCATTATCGTATTTCTGTGAATAATGCATGCGCTCCAAGGCTGTTGGCGCATATTCGCCTGGTGGCGTCTCATAACCCGCACGCGCGGTAGAGACAGGCCAATGAAAGTTTGCGGTTGAAGACTGCACATACATGCTTTGCTTCGAAAGGTCGATCTCTATCATAACAGTCGCATGCGCTGCTGATACAAAATTTACAAAAAGCGCAGCAACCGAAAACGTCTCTGCCGCCATCATGAACAATTTTTTAGCAAAAAATTTCATCCTAAGCTCCAAAGATTGAAACAAGAAAAAAGATAACAGGCCAAGGCTATCTAACAGCATATAATCCTTCACTATTTCTTTGGCAGCGCGCCATGAAAGAAAGCAAAGCCATAATTCTCTACTTACCTGCCTTGAGAAAGACTTCAGTAACCATAAGACAATAAGCGGCGACAACAACAGCCATCATTAACTCCGACTTAAGCATGCCTAAGTTTAAAACAGCCATATCATGCAAGAACGCTCTTTTCCCTATGCGCCGCGTGCGCTTAAAAAGAAGGACGGAGTATAATGAAGAAAGTGCTTCTTCCCCTCATTTTCCTAGCAGCAAGTCTCAGCAGCGCCTTAGCTGCGGACCTGCCCTCTCGTAAGGGCGCGCCAGCCTATGCGCCACCGCCGCCTGTCATGAGCTGGACGGGATTTTACGCAGGTCTTAGTCTTGGCGGCGGCTGGGGGGCCGGAAACGGCAACTCCAACTACTGGAATCTCAACGGCTGGAATGGCGGCGTCACCAATAATATTTCAGGCGGCATCATTGGAGGCGGTCAAGTCGGTTATAACTACCAAATCACACCAATGTTCCTTGTTGGCGCAGAAGCCGATTTTCAGGGCACCAGCATGGGCGGCGGTGCGCAACAAAGCTGGCTGCTCTACAATGGCATGGGCGTTAATCAATCCACTAGCATCCCATGGTTTGGCTCCGTGCGCGGCCGCCTTGGCGTGACGATCATGCCGACGCTGCTGGTCTACGCAACCGGTGGTTTTGCTTATGGCGACGCGCAGCGTAATGGCGGCGCGATAGGCTGGAACTATAATTCCGCGACGCAGACAGGTTGGACAGCCGGCGGTGGCGCAGAGTGGATGTTCATGCCCAACTGGTCGGCGAAGGCTGAATATCTCTACACTGACCTGTCTGGCGGCAATATGAACGAATATGGCTGGAATGCAGGCGTTGGTCTCAACAACGTCAACAATCATAGTCGTTGGAACACTGTGCGCGCCGGCGTTAACTACCACTTCAATCTGGGACCAACGCCCAGCATGCCAGCCTTCTGAGCCTAAAGCCAACGACTGGCTTAAAGACGACAAAAACCTTATGCGGCCTCAGTTAAAAGCCCAGCCTAAAAAGGTTGGGCTTTTTATTTTTGGAAAGCTGCCCGCTTTTGGGAGATCTCTGGATGAGTCATGCTGTTGACACTCCACACTATCTAGGCTTTTTGCTTGCATGCACGCGCGTTATTTTGTCCATTGTGCGATAAGAAAAAAACGCAGATATTTAGGACTTGCCAAGCGCACAAAGGTTGCTGGCCCGCAGGAACCCCATGGAATATGAAATAAAGCATAGATTAGCGATCACCAGCGCAATCATCCTTGTTGCTTTTGCCATTCTGAGCGGCGTGATGTGGACAGTAACACGCAACCCGCAACAATTGCTCGCGCGCGATGGCCGCCGGGGCTTTGACGCTGCGCCAACAGCCCTCCAGCAACCGTCGCCGCAGACGTCTATTATTGCACCATCAACCGCACCAAAAATGCAACCTGGCGCCGCCACGCCCGATAAAACGCCTACCCCAACTCTTGAGAGCACAGAGCCCGCCGCGCCGGCGACAGAAGAAACGCCCGTTATTGCGCCGCCAAAGAAAAAGAAACCCAAGCCTCAAAAGCCCAGACCAAAATTCGACGATGTTGAGGAAAACGGACGCGCATCAAGATCTCGCGGTCCAGTCTTCCCAGATCTTTTTGGTATCTTCAATTAATTCGCGCCATTTTACGACTATCGGCGCGCGTATAGTGAATCTTACATGTATAAATTTTATTTGAATTTGACGCTAAAATCTTGCTGACCTGCTGTTAGCGTCAGTTCAGACACGCGACAATTGGAAACGTAAATTGCAAATTTGTCGCCCATTTTATACGCCCCTCTAAAATCCTTAAATTCGCCTATCTCTCGACCGACAGACTTCAGCTCATTCTTATAAATGCTGAAAGTCTCCAACGGTGAAACACAACCGCCATGATTTAGCTTGGCGTCTGTAACAGATATTGAGTCGATAGCGACCTGACAAATAATAACGCCCGGGTCTGAGGCGCAATTAAATGGCCCTGCGCTTGCCTCTAGTGCCTGCGCGTGCATGTCAAAATTGCTAAAAATCGACATGGACAAAACAAGCCCGCATAAAAGAATAATGAGATCATATCTGCGCAAAGTCTTGCTCCATCAAGTCTTGGCGTTGAATATAATAACAAAAAATGTTTTACAGGAAGCAGGCGAGCTATATTTATTTTGCTGTGCGCGGGCAAATATGCTCAACTCCCTGATGGCGCGCCCCATCGCCAGCGCCGAGGCCTCATAAGCCTATTTTCGATGAATGTTAGGGCGCTCTCGAAACAGCGCTCGCGTCGTCTCTCACCAGCTTCCGAGTTAAGAGTTTATGATGAAGAAGAAAGACAAAGAGGATCTCAAGACAGCGCAAACGAAGATTGGTTCACTCTTAAATAAGCTTGAAGATCTAGACTTTCTTACTCCTGAGCACGATCCATATCTGCAAGAAGCGCCATCTTCAGCGCCGCCCGAGTTTATGAAATACGCCCATGCTAAACATGTCGAGGCAGATTTAAAAACTAAATCTCAGCAAGATGAACCGCTTGGATCAAACAATCTGCCATTTGAAATTCCGCGCGTTGATTCTAAAAACGCGCATCAGCCGTCACCAACTATAAAAAACCACCTATCCGAGACTATTGAAGCCACCACGCAAATTATTAAAGAACTCATTGAAGTCAACGACACGTTAAAAAAGAACGCCAGGGAAGCGATTAGCGCTCTTGAAACGCAATTATCAAACGAACAAGCCTACTCCTCGCATATTTTTAACGAACTCGATCAAATTAAAAAAGAAAGCGAATCCGCTCGAGAAAGAGACGCACATCGCATCCAGGAACTTGAACGATTGGTGAGCATTCTAAGTGCAAAACTGAAGCAATCCATGCAGGAGCTTCATGCCTCCAAAGATTGGTTTGATCATTTGAATAAGAGCATCAATGATGGTCTCATTGACGCAATCCGAGTTGCTGAGAAAATCTTAAATAAAGATTAGAGGCAGTTTAATTTCAGTAGGCCTTCCAGTCCCGTTGACGCACGTTAGACTGCCCCATTGTAAGCGCGCTCAGCCAGCCCAATACGAGCGCTCATGTCTGTCAATAATACAAGCCTTGGCCAGGAAAATTGTCCAGATAGCTTCCCATTTCGGAGTATCTTCCTGGATCGTTATTGGCAAAATTTTCCTGCTCAAGAAAATATCGATCATTGTCATCAGCATTTGGGCGCATATCACGCGAGGCGCCGTCATCCAGCCAATCATCATTTGTTGTAAGGTTAGAAGGAAGTTTTTGTGAATATACTTTACCCGCAGGCTTCGCGAGCGCACCGCCGATTGGCGCCAAAACGCTTAAACAAGCAATCACGACAACAAACTTAATGACACTTCTCATGACGACAGAAACTCCAGGTTCAGCTCAAAACTTATATACGCGCAGTGCGCCAACATGGTTAGACGCTTAAATTTAATTTACAACAAAAGACGCCTTGTGCGCGTCATAATGTGAAAGAAATTACGCAGCCATGCGACAGGCTGCATTATTTGGCGCAATGTCGGAGCACAGAGATCAGACAGGTCTATCGCCGTCAAGGAGGAAAACAGATAGCGCGCCAAATGGCATGACACCGAAACAATACCGTAAGTTATTGATTTAATGGCGAGAGAGACGGGGCTCGAACCCGCGACCTCCGGCGTGACAGGCCGGCGCTCTAACCAACTGAGCTACTCCCCCGCAAACGCATTGCAGGCGCGAGGCTTGCGGATAGGGCAGCGGCTGAGTGAAGTCAAGCAAATCCCAACAACCTTGACCGGCATGACCATTGACTGGAAAAAGCTTATCATCAGCCGTCGAAAGGCATTTGTGCATATTTAGCCAAACACCCCACGCTTTCTTTTCTCACCACATCAGGTTAAGTCGCCCGGTATGACATCCCCACCTCACGCCGACGCCCAACCGGCGCATGACGAAATCCGTCGCAAACGCATCAAAATTCGTGCTTGGCGGCGTGGCATGCGTGAACTCGACATATTAATTGGCGGCTTTGTTGATGCGCGGCTTGAAATGCTCACTCATGCTGAGATTGACGCACTTGAAGAGCTTCTTAATCTCCCAGACACCCAGCTTTTGAGCTGGCTCTGCGGCGGCTCGCTCCCACCGCCTGAGTATGATTGCGATATACTGCATCAAATCATTGCATTTCACACACATTCAGGGCCAATTCATTGAACCTTGCGCCTGCGAATAAAAATTCTGCACATGATCTTAAGATGGCCTGCGCAGCACTCGCTAAAGGCGAAAAACTCGTCTTCAGTCATGCGCCAGAGGGTTTTGACGCTTTTCTTTGCGCCGATCTGACGCGCGCACGCGCGCGTCAAGCGGAGGGCAGCGAAGCTGTTTTTGTGCACGTCGCGCGTGATGCAGCACGCTCTGCCGCCTTTCGTGAGGCGTTACGTTTTGCTGCGCCAGAATTTGAGATTCTCGATATACCCGGTTGGGATTGTCAACCCTATGACAGAGTGTCACCTCATGCTGGCCTTGTCGCACGGCGCATGACAGCGCTGTCACGATTAACGCGCGCAAAATCATCGGCAGAAAAGCCACGCATCGTTACAACAACGATTGATTGCCTGCTACAACGCACGCCGCCATATAAAATGGTTGCGGCTGAAAGCTTCTCCGCCGCGCCTGGGAATATTGTTAAGCTTGATGCGCTGACTTTATGGCTTGAAGCAAACGGTTATCTTCGAGCTAGCGTTGTTCGTGAAACAGGCGAATACGCGCAAAGAGGCGGATTGATTGATCTCTTTGCTCCCGGCTTGCCAACGCCCATTCGCTTGGATTTCTTTGGCGATACGTTAGAATCTATTCGAAGCTTCGACCCAGAAACACAACGGGCAATTGGTCAATTACGCACCCTCGACCTCACGCCCATGAGCGAACTGCGTTTGACAAGCGACAGCATGCGTCGCTTCCGTCAAGCTTACGCGGGGCATTTTGGCGGGCAAACGCGCGGTGACGCCCTCTATGAAGCAATAAGCGAAGGACGACGCTTTCATGGCATGGAGCATTGGCTGCCGCTTTTTTATGAGCGCATGGACACGCTATTTGACTATCTTGGCGCAACGCCATTGATTATTGACGCGCTCGTCGAAGAAGCCGCCGACGAGCGTCTCAAACAAATTGCTGATTATTACGATGCACGCAAAGAAGCGCATGATCTTAATCCGTCAGCCTCCACCTATAAGCCGCTGGCGCCTGATGCGTTGTATCTTACGCACAATGACTGGCAAACAGCTCTTGCATCACACGCCAGCCTTCACTTCACACCCTTTGAGGCTGCCCAAGAAAGCTGTGTCTTTGATGGCGGAGCGCGCACGGGTAGAGATTTTGCGCCTGAACGCAACATACCTGATCTCAATGTCTTTCAAGCAGCAGCCGATCACATTAATGCAGTAAGATCGCAGGGTCGCGCCGTCATTGTTGCGGGATGGTCTGAGGGATCCTGCGAACGTTTAGGTCATGTCCTTTCAGAACATGGCCTGAATAACCTGACAACCGTTTCGTCGCTTGCCTCAGCGCTCGCGCAACAGTCACAGATGAAAGGTCAAGGGAGCGTTACGCTTGCTGTCTTGGGCGTTGAGCACGGATTTGAGACCGACTCTTATGTGCTTCTTGGCGAACAAGACATACTTGGCGATCGTCTCATCCGACGACGCAGAAAAAAACGATCTTCTGAAAATCTGTTAGGTGAAATTGCGACCTTAACAGCTGGGGATCTTGTTGTTCATGTCGACCATGGAATTGGTCGCTTCATCGGTCTTGGCGCCATCGCTGCCGCAGGCGCGCCGCATGATTGTCTTGAAATTCATTATGCCGGCGGTGACAAGCTCTACCTTCCTGTCGAAAATATCGAACTGCTGACGCGTTATGGCGGTGAAGATACAGAAGCCCAACTCGACCGACTAGGCGGCGCAGGCTGGCAAACGCGTAAAGCGCGTATGAAAAATCGTATCCGCGAGATGGCGAAAGGACTCATCGCCATTGCCGCGCAACGTCAGCTACGGCAAGCCCCAAAACTTGCGCCGCCGGAGGGATTATATGATGAGTTTTGTGCACGCTTTCCCTATGATGAAACCGAAGATCAGCTGACAGCGATTGAAGCTGTCATTGATGATCTCAACGCAGGACGACCAATGGATCGTCTGGTCTGTGGCGATGTTGGATTTGGTAAAACAGAAGTCGCCCTTCGCGCCGCCTTTTGTGCAGCGATTAATGGCAAGCAAGTCGCCGTTGTCGCGCCAACAACTCTTCTTGCGCGTCAACATTATAAAACCTTTATGCAAAGATTTGCAGGCCTGCCAATCAAAATCGGTCGTCTGTCTCGTCTTGTAAATGCTGCTGAAGCGAAAGAAACAAAGAAAGAATTGTCTGAAGGCGCTATAGACATCCTTATCGGCACACATGCTATTCTTGGAAAAGGTGTTTCATTTAAAGATATTGGTCTTGTAATTATTGATGAGGAACAACATTTCGGGGTTGGCCACAAAGAAAGACTAAAAGAACTGCGCGCCGAAGTGCATGTTCTGACGCTTTCTGCAACGCCTATCCCCCGCACGCTCCAGCTTGCCATGACAGGGGTTCGGGAGCTCTCTCTGATTACAACCCCGCCAATTGATCGCCTGGCGGTGCGTAGCTTCATCACGCCATTTGATCCGCTAATTGTGCGCGAAGCGCTGCTTCGCGAAAGATATCGTGGCGGTCAGGCGTTTTTTGTTTGTCCACGTATTGACGATCTTGAAGAGGCGGCTGCCTTCTTGCGAGAAAACGCGCCAGAAGCAAAATATATTATAGCGCACGGACAAATGAGCCCGAGTGAACTTGAAGACAAAATGTCAGCTTTTTATGACGGAAAATTTGATATTCTGCTCTCAACTACGATTGTTGAATCCGGTCTCGATATCCCAACGGCAAATACGTTAATTGTCTGGCGCGCCGACATGTTTGGTCTGGCGCAACTCTATCAATTACGTGGACGCGTTGGACGCTCAAAAACACGCGCCTTTGCCCTGTTTACCACCCCAGCGAATAGAACCATCACGCCGCAGGCGCAAAAACGTCTCGAGGTTCTCCAATCTTTGGATACGCTTGGCGCAGGGTTCCAGCTTGCAAGCCATGATCTTGATATTCGAGGGGCTGGTAATTTGCTTGGGGACGAACAATCTGGCCACATCAAGGAAGTTGGTTATGAGCTCTACCAACAAATGCTTGGCGATGCGATTACCTTGCTTAAAGCCGGCATTGATGAGCCGCAAGAAGAGGTTTGGTCACCAACGATCGCCATTGGCGCGCCAGTAACAATACCTGAAAACTATGTTGCCGATTTAACTTTACGCCTACAACTGTATCGCCGTCTCTCAACACTCGAAACAGACCAGGATATTGACTCATTTGCAGCAGAAATGATCGACCGCTTTGGACCTGTGCCGCCAGAGGTCGAACAGCTGTTTGAAATTGTTGCGATCAAAGCGCTTTGCCGGCGCGCGCATGTCGAGAAAGTCGATACAGGTCCCAAAGGCGTTATTATTTCATTCCGTGACAATAATTTCTCAAACCCAGCAGCGCTTGTGCGGTATGTCGCGGAGCAAGGGGTCTCTGCAAAAGTTCGTCCAGATATGCGCATTGTTTTTATCCGTGACTTTGAGACCATGAAACAAAGGCTGTCGGGAACGCGTCGTATTTTACGCGCGCTAGCTGATCTTGCAGAAAAAGGCAAAACCGCCTGACATTGCCTCGATTGGCCATACTGGATATTTTACCAAGGCAATTTTCGGGCTATTCTACAAAGAATTCACGCATCATGCCCATATCTTCATGCTCAAGGTTATGACAATGATACATGAAACGCCCCTTGTAATCTTCAAAGGGTTTGATGATGCGAATGCGCTCGCCTGGCGCAACTAAAACGGTATCCTTTAGTCCGCTATCAACAAACCCCTCATTAAATGAGGCGTAAACTGAAGCGTCTCCGTCAAACTCTCTCTCTAAAATCTGAAACGGCTGCCCATGCAGATGTATTGGATGAGCCATTGACATCATACCCATCATGCCCATGCCGCCGCGCATCGCGGCACCATGATCGTGATAGATATCGATAAGCTGTAGTGAACCAAGCGGCACACGCTCGCTCGGCAATAGGTCGTCTGACGCATAGACGCGTTCGTTAAGCGTTAAGCGCATATGGCTCATGCCAAGGGCGATGGGGCGAGGCTGTGTTGGATTTGCAACATCTTCCAGACGTAAAGGGGATATGGACGCTAATGTTGTCGGCGCTTGTCGATGATCGCTGACGCCTTGCGTTACTGTGATGGTGAAAAGCGGGAAGCTCTCACTAATCCCCACACCATCATCCTGCATCATGCCATATGCCATTTCTGGCACGAGGCCAGAAAAACCCAAGCTATGCATGGTGATGCGCGAACCCATAGCTCTGGCGCTAAAATCAACCCAAAGATCAATTCTTTCAGCCGGCGCCAGCATGAGGTAGGGACGCGTTTCAGGCTTATTCAGCAAACCGCCATCAACGCCAATCACCGTCAACGGCGCGCCGTCATCCCATGCAAGCTTATAAATTCGCGCATTAGAGGCATTTAATATGCGAAGACGATAAACGCTGCGGGCAACATCAACACGATAATTGATCTGACCGTTGACGAGAATCTGATCGCCATAAAAACCAAACATGCCGCGATGCATGCCAGCGCCATAAACAAGCTGATGGTCACGGTTAAAAGCGCGATCTTGTATAACGAGCAAAATCTCAAACGCTCCTGTTGGCAGAGCTAATGCGCGTTCTTCATCGTCTTCAACAATGATCAATCCTGCAAGGCCTCGATAAACCTGCGTTGCTGTCGCCTCATGCGTATGGGGGTGATAAAAATTCAAACTGGCGCGATTGCGTATTGCAAAATCATAGGTGTAGATTTGGCCTGATGAGATGGCCTGGCTTGGATGACCATCAGCAGACATCGGCACATGCAGACCATGCCAATGCGTAATCGTTTTTTCTGGCAAGTCATTTCGAAGATGTATTCGAACCTTTTGCCCTTTTCTAAAACGCAGCGTCGGACCCAAATAGCTATCGCGTATTGGTGTGAGCGTATCCGGCGGCCCCTTGAGGAGATTGCCAAGATAACGCCATACCGGCGTTGGCGCCCCATCAAGAATCCTAACGAGATCACGTTGAGCGATCAGCTCAATTTCAACATCCGGCTCCCCTCTAAAAGGCGGCGGCTCGCTAAATCCCTCCGACTTTGCCGCCCCCTGGCCAAAGGCGACGTCCGTCGCGAGCAGGCTGCCAACACATGCTAAAAAATCTCTGCGCGCAAATTGAGCTTGTGTGGACATGCCGCCTCCATGCGCCCGTCAAAACAGCCGCCATATCTGCCTTCAGCCTGATATAGAGGCAATTATCGCACTGAGCCTGCGACATAAGGCCCGCTTGTCCAGTGTTTTTATGCCAACAAATCGAGGTCTCTGGAAAAACCACGACAGGTCTTCTATGCTCATAGCTTATTGATTTTTATATATTTTATAAAAGCTTTGAGTATCGTGGTCGCGTGACGCGCAGCCCTGGCGGCGACAATTAACGCAAAAATATTGCGGGCAGCGCTAATCACGCCAAAATTCGAGCGCTTTCACTGTGTTAGAGAATTATCGAGATTTCGTCTGATCGCCTATGATCGCACATATCCGGATAGAGCATGCGCGGCCCCTGGCATGCATAGCCGGTAAATTGAAACAAAGCGGCATTGAGTATTTTCTCTCTCCATGACTGAAACGGTTCGACAGAAAACTTTTGCCGGAAATCTGGTTGCCGCAGCGACTGATAGGCTCTTTGAGCGACGCGAGGGCGGCGGCGTTAAACCGCGGCGCCGTTTTGTTGCTTTTGTCCTGCTCTGTCTCTTTTTGCATATGTCGATTTTTGCTTTTTTGATGTGGCAAGATCATCGCGCAGCATTGCTCGCACCGCCGCCATTGGAGGAAGTTCCTGTTGAAGTAATCACTGAACCGCCGCCAGAGGAACAGCCCAAACCTCCAGAGCCACCACCGCCTGAACCCAAACCCGAGCAACAACAAAAACCGCCACCTCCCCCCGTCATTGAGGAGGAGCCGGCTTTTGACGCGCCAAAGATGGAAAGCAAAACAAAGTCCGAACGCGATGCGCCTGAAGATCAGGAGCAAAAGGCGCCGCGTAAAGCAGATCCAACAGATAAGGTCACACAAAAGGACGAAAAACCACAAGGACTGAAAGACGCAACCGACACGGATGGCGCAGCAAAAGCGCCAGAAGCAGCGCCTGAAAAAAAGATTGACGATAAGCCTGACGCTGAAATCATCGAACAAGCACAGCAGACGCCAAAAACAATCGAGAAAACCCAAGCGCAAGAAACGAAGACTGCTAAAAAAGGAGACGCACCCTCAATTGCAGATCAGATAGCCGGACTAGCGCCAATTCCCGACTTTAAAATTGGCGCGCCACCAAAGGCGTCGCCTGTTGGCGGCGGTCAGGCAAAGACAACCTATCTGACAATTCTTTATGGGCTTATCATGCCCTATATGCGGATCCCGCCAAGCGCACGCGCAAATCCAACAATCTCTAAAGGCGTGGTGTCATTCTACATCGATGAGGTTGGCAATCTCACGCATCAGGCCGTTTATAGATCTAGCGGTTCTGCGGAATTAGACGCCGCCGCCATTGCCGCGGTGCGCCGAGCTGCGCCCTTCCCGCCCCCTCCGCGCGGATTACCACATTCGATGCTGTTTAGTTACGCAACCAAATAGTCACAGCAAGGCAATCGCAGAGACAAGCCGACCGTAGTCGGCTTCATGACGATGAGTGCTTCTGCGGAAACTGTAACAGCGTGCATCATCACGATAGGTATCAACGCCAAGATCTTCAAAAGAAGCGACATGAAGCGCTGCAATGCGTGAAGCGATAAAGGCTGGCAGGTTAAACATCGCATGATCTGCACGTTGTGACGGCGTAAAAAATTTTTCAAAAGCATTATCAGTTTCTATAAAACGCTGCACAAACTCAGATCCAACCTCATAACTCATGGGACCAATTGTGGGACCAAGCGCGACATGAATATCACGACGTTGCGCGCCTGAGCGCTCCATCATCGTTACGGTAGCCTCAATCATGCCGGTCAGCGCACCCTTCCAGCCCGCATGGCAGGCGCCAATGATCTGCGCCTTAACATCTGCAAATAGCAGCATGCCACAATCAGCGCCCGTTACGCCGAGGGCTAAGCCTTTTTCTTTTGTCACGAGACCATCGCAGCGTGGCCGCTCGAGCGCTTTCCATGGACCCTCGACGCGCTGTGCGTCAGCTGAATGGATCTGGAAAGGCACAAGTAAATGATCAGCTTCAACACCAAGGAACGCCGCCATGCGCGCGCGATTTTCTGCAACGTGATCAGGCCTGTCATTCGAGCCGACGCCCCCATTTAATGTTGCATACAGGCCCTCAGAGACGCCGCCAATGCGGGTAAAAAAGGCATGATGGATACCAGCTTGTTCAAGATTTCGCGCCGTCAAAACAGCTGGTTTCATCTCTGTTGCGCCTTTATTTTGAGACGTCTGACCACATGATCAGAATATTATGCGAAGAATAAGCGGGTGCGACGTCGCCACCACGCCTCAAGTGAGTGATGTTATATGATTTAGCGCAGACATTCATCCTTACTCAAAAAATCCAGGAAGATCTGGCGTATCGGGATGCGCAATCGCCATAACTTTAAAAAGATCGCCCATGCAATAACGCGAGTCGCTTGAACCCGTTAAGCGATCAAGCGCCGCAAAAATTTCATCGCTCTGTTCTGGCGTCGCTTTTCTTGCAAGTGCTTCAGCACGACGTTCAATACCAAGTTGCTGTAAAAAATAGCCTTGCGTTACGGGACCCAATATTTTAGCGCCTCTACTATGAGCTGCGCGCGCAAGTGCGGCGAAGTCTACATGGGTTGTAAGATCGGCGTCCCCGGGCGCATCGAGCGGATCAGCATAACTATGATGCGCGACGGCTTGTAAACTATCGCCAAGCGATGTTTGCGTATAACCATAATCAATGACGAGACAGACGCCGCCTTGCACAACAAGTCGTTGCGCGATATCCGCTATCAAACTTTGAGCAGCGGGACAAATTTCTATGATAGAACCTTCGCGCGCGGTTAGAGAAAGCCCTGCTTCTATTTTCTCGCTCAACCCAAAGGTTAAGGCACCTGAGGAATCCAAGCCAACAAGTCGTTCACGCCAGCCTGCAACTGTTTTGACATAGTGGCGCACAGGCAATGCATCAAAAAATTCATTCGCAATGATGAAAGCTGGTCCCTGCGGGATCTGAAAAAAATGATCATACCAATCAACCTGCGCAGTCGCGCTCGACAAAGTTTCACGTTGCGCATCACGCAACACGGGACTGGTTTCAACGAGCGCAACTGTGATAGCGTCTAAAAACTCAGGTGAAATACGCGCGACCCGCAAGGCGTCCGCCATCAGCGTGCCGCGGCCTGGTCCAAGCTCAATCAGCTGCGACGACAGAGGACTATTTGACAGACGCCAGGCTTCTGTCGCCCATACGCCAATCAATTCGCCAAACATCTGACTGATTTCGGGAGCTGTGATAAAATCGCCTGCTGCCCCAAAGGGATCACGCGACATATAATAACCAAAGCGCGGATGGCTAAGACATAGAGCCATATATTGTTCCAACGTCATGGGCCCGTCATGCGCAATCATTGCCGCGATTTCGTGCTTTAACTCATTCATTCAGCTGCTCCCCTACGCCGAAATGACGCCATCATAATCACCGCGCCGACCACAACAAGCGGAAGCGATAGGACCATCCCCATCGTTAGTCCATTCGGCAAGGCCTCTTGTACTGGATCGGGCTCTCGAAAGAATTCACAGAAAATGCGCGCCAATCCATAGCCTACGCCAAACAGTCCCGTCACCAAGCCAGGTCTTTTCAAGGCGCCATGTTGCGCCACAGCCCACAAACAACAGCCAAGCGCCAGACCTTCCAGCCCTGCTTCATATAACTGGCTGGGATGTCGCGGCGTCTCGCCCGCTCCTGGAAAAACCATGGCCCAGGCGACATCGGTCTGGCGTCCCCACATTTCTGGTTTGATAAAATTTGCCAAGCGCCCAAAAAATAATCCCGCGGGCGCGACGGACGAACATAAATCGCTGATAGTCAAAAAAGGCGTACCGCTTCGACGCGCATAGAACGTCATGCCGATCAGGGCGCCAATCAAGCCGCCATGAAAAGCCATACCGCCTTTCCACGTCTGGAGAATTTCGATCGGATGGGAAAAATAAAATAAAGGATCATAAATCAACACATGTCCCAAGCGTCCGCCAATGATCACGCCTAAGGCAACATTTGCCAGCATGTCGTCAACGCCATCCCGACTGGGCCGCACAGCGCCCTTCGCCCACAGGGCGGCGTTTGAGACAAGCGCGCGCATGCCAAACCAAGCGACAATAAATCCGCCAATATATGACAAGGCGTACCAGCGTAGTGGAAAAGGCCCAAGGCTAACCGCAACCGGGTCAATGATTGGAAAGGGGATGACAAAAAATGGCATTAATTTTTATCCTGACATTCTCAAGAACACGCAGCGGTGAGAGCTGACAGTCAGGCCGCCTGTTGTGGCTTTAGAAACGCGGCGTAAAAGGTCTGGTTATTTGCCGCCATCTCACGCAGAAGTTCTGGCGGAGAAAACCGCGCACCATATTTTTCTGCAAGACGGTCGCACAAGGCCACAAAAGTCGCCGTTCCCATACCATCAATGTAAGAGATCACGCCCCCTGTAAATGGCGCAAACCCAAAACCCAAAATCGATCCAACATCAGCTTCACGCGGATCTGTCACAACGCCCTCAGCAATTGTGCGGGCTGCCTCAACCGCCTGCACGCAGAGAAATCGCTGCTTCATCTCCGCAATGTCTAGTGACGCCAAATCAAGGGCGTTATCTCTAAAAATAGATAGTCCGGGCCATAAATATTTCTTTCCCTGTGCGGGATAGTCGTAAAAACCCATCCCATTTTTTCGACCAAAACGACCGTGTTCCTCAACCATGAAGCGCAAAACGCGCTCTTGAGCAGGATCCACAGCCTGCGCGCCAAGATCTAATTTTGTCGCATTGAGAATCTTCCATCCCAAATCCAGCGCAACCTCATCATTTAATGATAAGGGCCCAACAGGCATGCCCGCCATGCGCGCCACATTCTCAATCATTGCTGGCGGCACGCCTTGCATCAGCATGATGTGACCTTCGCGAATATAATTTAAGACACATCGATTAGCGTAAAAGCCTCGAGAATCATTCACAACAATTGGCGTCTTTTTAAGGATACGCACAAAGTCAAGCGCAACAGCTCGGGCGTGATCGCCTGTCTTTTTGCCAAGAATAACTTCAACTAACAGCATTTTCTCGACCGGAGAGAAAAAATGCACGCCGATAAAATTCTCAGGATTTTGAGATGTTTCTGCAAGCGATGAAATCGGAAGCGTGGACGTGTTAGACGCAAAAACAACATCTCTTCCAACAACATCCTGTGCGCGCTTTGTAACCTCAGCCTTTACGCTTCGTTCTTCAAACACGGCCTCGAGCACAAGGTCGCATCCCGCCAGCAAGGCGTAACTATCGGTCGCCGTTACCCTTTCAAGCAGCATCTCCTTTTGTTGCGTATTCGCTCGCCCCTTGGCGACTGACGAGGAAATGAGCTTATCGACAATCGATTTACCGTGATCGGCGCTGTCTTGATCGCGATCAATGAGAACGACGTCAAGACCGTTAAGCGCACTCACATAAGCAATGCCGGCTCCCATGAAGCCCGCGCCAATGACGCCAATTTTTCTAAGATTCGTTGGCCCTATATTTTTTGGACGATGCGCACCTTTATCAAGTTCATTTTTTGACAGAAAAAGAGAACGGATCATGGCGGCCGCTTCCGGCGAGCGCAGAATATGCGCAAACCAGCGCGACTCGATAAGCAATCCCTGATCAATTGGTAGCTGCAACCCCTCATACACACTATGAAGAATTGCTTTCGCGGCGGGATAATTATCAAACGTTTCTCGACGATAAATAGCATTTGCTGCAGGCCAGACCATCATGCCAGCAGGCGAAAAAACCTTTCCAGAAGGATTTTTAAAATCCTTCTTGTCCCAAGGCGCAAGCGCCTGCCCCCCGCTCAAGATCCAGGTTTTTGCTCGCGTGACTATTTCCGAGGCCGGCGCAATGTCATGAACAAGATTACCAGCAAGCGCAGCCTTCGATTTAAGCTGATCTCCTCTAAAGAGAAATTGCAGCGCATCTCCAGTCTGCATTAACCGTGCAACGCGTTGGGTGCCGCCGGCACCTGGAAAAAGACCGACTTTGATTTCAGGCAACCCAACTTTTGTTGTGTCATCGTCCGACATCACGCGATAGTGACAGGCAAGTGCAAGCTCAAAGGCGCCGCCAAGACAAACGCCACGGATCGCAACTGCAAAAGGCTTTCCACAGCATTCGAGCTTACGATATAGACGTGATAGTCTGCGAGAATTCTCAAAAAATAAACGATTAGCCGTCTCTTCGCCCTGCTCTTTGACAGCTTTGGCGTGTTGCTTGGCCCCCTGCTGCAACAAACTGAGGTCTGCGCCGCCAGAAAAAGCGCTTTTGCCTGATGTTATGACGCATCCCTTTATCGATGTGTCTGAAATAATTTTATCAAGCGCTTGCCCTAATTCCTCGATTACTTGTTGCGTAATAACGTTCATCGAGCGCCCAGGCATATCCCAAGTCAACACGGCAACGCCATCATCTGCTTGTTCGAGGCTGAAATTCACGAGGCCCATGAGATTACTCCAAGAAAAGAACATTGGACGTCGAGAGATCACACACGCTCAATAATGGTCGCGGTTCCCATGCCTGCGCCAATACATAGCGTCACCAAAGCAACCGCCTTATTTTGACGCTCCAGCTCATCCAAAGCGGTCCCCAATAGCATCGCCCCTGTCGCGCCAAGCGGATGACCCAAGGCAATGGCTCCGCCATTCACGTTTACTTTTTCAAGATCAAGATGAAAGGCTTGCAAATAACGCAATACAACGGCAGCAAAGGCCTCATTGACCTCGAAAAGATCAATGTCGGCGATGGTCATTCCTGCGCGGGCCAGAACTTTAGTTGTGACGTCGACAGGCCCCGTCAACATAATAGCTGGCTCTGACCCAATATTAGCAAAAGCGCGTATTTTTGCCCGTGGCCTGATCCCAAGCCTTGTTCCAGCTTCCTGAGAGCCAAGGAGAACGGCCGCCGCCCCATCAACAATGCCTGACGAATTACCCGCATGATGAACATAATTTAACTGCTCTATTTCAGGGTAGGCCTGCGTCGCGACAGCATCGAAACCACCCTGCTCAGCATAAAAACCAAAAGAAGGTCTCAACACCGCCAAGGCCTGCATGTCCGTTGACGGACGCATATGCTCATCTCTTGCTAAGAGCGTTAGACCATTCACGTCTCTCACAGGCGTGATTGATTTCGAAAAATGTCCCTGCGCCCAAGCTTCACCAGCTCGTTTTTGTGATTGTACGGCGTAAGCGTCCACATCTTGCCGCGAAAATCCGTATTTTGTCGCAATCAGATCGGCGGATACGCCCTGTGGCATGAAATAGGATGGAATAGCGATGGTTGGGTCCATTGGCCATGCGCTGCCGGAGGCGCCAATGCCAACGCGGCTCATGCTTTCAACGCCACCGCCGATCGTCAAATCATGCTGGCCTGACATGATCTCCGCAGCAGCAAAATTCACGGCATCCAATCCTGATGCGCAGAAACGATTTATCTGCACGCCTGGCGCGCGATAAGAATAATCTGCGGCGATTGCAGCAGCGCGCGCAATATCTCCCCCTGCTTCCCCGACTGGGTCAACACATCCTAAAATCACATCGTCAATTTCTGGACCAGAGAAACAATTACGCGCTTTCAGGGCCTTCAAAACCGTCACCGCCAAACCCAGCGAAGAGACTTCATGCAAAGATCCATCCGCTTTTCCGCGCCCGCGCGGCGTTCGAACAGCGTCATAGATAAACGCCTCAACCATGATCGCTCCTTGCCTGGGGTAACACGCGTTTTTTTATTTTGATTCTTTATCTTTTTTAAAACAACTCATGAGGAATAGACATCATTGTCGCTGCGCCGGTCGTTATTCTTGCAAGGCAGCTCGCCGTTTCAGGCAGCATTCGCTCCATATAGAACCGCGCCGTAATGAGCTTGGCCTCAACAAAGTCAGAAGTTTCAGGTTGACGATTTTTCTTTTCTAATGCCGCCTGGACAATTTTGATCCACATTGCGCCAAGAGCGACGCGACCAAAAAGATGCATGTAATCATAAGATGCGGCGCCAGCGTTATCTGGCTTAGTCAGGGCGTTTTCCATCAACCACATCGTCGCCTTTTGCAGATCCTCAAGGCCTTTTCGCATAGGCGTCACAAAACAGGCCATCGACTCATGCGCGCTCGCATCTGTAAGAAGCTGCGCAACATCTTTGAAGTAAGACATAATCGCACGACCGTTATTTCGCGGTAGTTTACGGCCAACAAGATCAAGCGCCTGAACGCCGTTGGCGCCTTCGTAAATCATCGCAATCCGCGCATCGCGAACAAACTGCTCCATGCCCCATTCGCGAATATACCCATGACCGCCCAACACCTGCTGGGCGTTCACGCAATTTTCAAAACCCATATCTGTAAAAACGCCCTTCATCACAGGCGTCAGCAATCCTAGCCTGTCTTCTGCGGCCTCTACAGCATGCGCATCACCAGAGCGATGCACAATATCGCTGTCAATGGCTGCAGATAACGCCAAGGCGCGGGCCGCCTCATTGAACGCTTTCGTTTCTAACAGCATGCGACGAACGTCTGGATGCACGAGAAGGGGATCGGCGCTTTTATGGGGATATTTCGCTCCCGTTAATGCGCGTCCTTGCAAACGTTCTTTGGCGTAAGCGCGCGCATTTTGATAGGCCAGCTCGGATTGCGCAATACCCTGTACGGCGACGCCCAAACGCGCCTCATTCATCATGACAAACATTGCGTTTAGGCCGCGATTAGCTTCACCGAGTAAATAACCCGTCGCCGCATCGTAGTTCATGACGCATGTCGCATTTCCATGAATACCCATTTTTTCCTCAAGCGCGCCACAGCTAACGCCGTTGCGCGCGCCTAAGACGCCGTCTTCTCCAACCAAAATTTTAGGCACGATAAAGAGAGAAATACCCTTAACGCCTGCCGGGGCCCCATCGATGCGGGCTAAAACCAAGTGAATAATATTCTCAGCAAGATCGTGCTCGCCTGCTGAAATAAAAATCTTCTGTCCTGTCAGGGCGTAAGTGCCGTCAGGGCGTGGCGTCGCCCGCGTCGTTAACATCCCAAGATCTGTGCCGCATTGCGGCTCAGTCAGATTCATTGTTCCTGTCCAAACGCCCTGCGTCATCTTTGGCGCAAAGCGCTGTTTCTGCTCCGGTGTTCCATGACGCAACAGCGCCGCTAAAGCCCCTTGCGTCAGACCAGGATACATGGCCAAAGCCATGTTGGCGGAGGAGGCAAACTCATCCACAATCATCGACAAGGCATAGGGTAGACCTTGACCGCCATATTCTTCTGGAGCCGGTAATCCAACCCAACCGCCCGAAGCGAAGGCCTGATAGGCTGATTGAAAGCCTGGGGGCGTGCTAACACAACCATCCGCGTGACGCACACAGCCCATGCGATCGCCAACGGCATTTAAAGGCGCAAGCGTCTCTTCACATAATTTCGCGGCGCCATTGAGGATCTGAGCAACAAGCTCCAAACTGAGATCTTGATAACCCGGCAGACGGGTAAGGCTATCTAGTTTCAAAACGTCATCTATGAGGAAGAGCGCATCATCGACGGGAGCTTTATACTGCGGCACGGCGGCCTCCTCGTGAAGTGACAGCTTAAACAGGGCGTCATCGCAGCAGCGAATCGCATTGACTAGCTAAGTAGGACAGCTCTTGACGACAAGAGCGATGGTTCAATGAACTTCACGTGAAGAGCATTCCCCGAGCATTCGCCTTGATTCATTTCCTTTGTAACGGATTTCTCGGCAAAAATATCATTGAGATATGAAACTTAACTGCCTGTTTACCTTAATTGACAGAAAGTCCGTTTAGGCGGCGGCAATATTGAAGAAGCCTGCGGCGGCACCGCCGCGATCGAGACACCCAAAGGCGTCTTCAGTTTTGTCGCGCGTCGCCAGAGGCGTCTTAGCCGGATCTTAGACTTTCGATGAGTAAAGCAGTTTCGCGCGATCATTCACAGCTTGACGCAACAACCCGCGCCGCGGTGCGCGCCGCAGCCCGCCAGGCAGGTAAAAGTCTTAGGCAATGGCTTGACGATGCAATCCGTACAAAGGCTTTTGAGGATTCCGCTGTCGTCGCCCACCCAGAAGCCAAGGAACGAGACCATCGTCTGGCCGAGATCACACGCAGACTAGCAGAGAACGCCAACGCCTCACGCGCCGACGCACATTTATACGCCGTCAATAAGCCCGCAGCCCTTCGACATAGCATATCTTCTCCAGCGCCAAAAATTCGACTGAATGCGAAAGAGCAACGATTATTACTCCAGCAGTCCCTCGACGCCATAAACCAACAACTCGATTTAAACCCTCAAAAAAAACAGCTTGACGTCACTGAGGCGCGGCAGATTGCAGGACTGTTGCGGCTCCTGCAAAAGGAAACCAGTGATCTTCGTCATATGTTGTCAGCCATAACGCCTCGCGCCGCAACGGCCCCTTTGCAAAACATTCTGGATGAGCTAAATGCAAAGATATTAGATCAGCGTCAAAACGGCATTTCCGATGACGTTCTCGCAGCAGCGCGGCGCTTGTCGTCTGACCTTCCTCAGCGGATAAAAAATCTCGACGCCGCACCTGTTCTCGCTCACTTACGCAGCAGTATCGACGCCATTGAACAGCGCTTAGCGCGCTTTAGCGCAACTGACGCGCTGCAACTCTCTGTCATAGAGAAGATTGGCTCGCAAATAGCTGTCATTCACGATCAATTAAAAGAAATTGCCGACAACCCACTGCCAATCGAAAAAATAGAAAGCAGATTGAACACGCTTACTTGTCAAATTGGCGACATTGCGCAGAAACATGGACGCGTAAACAGCATCTCTCAAATTGAAGCCGCGGTTGAAAAAATTAATTCTATTGTTGCGGCAACAACACATGATAGTCTCACTGGCTTTAATCATGAACTTGAAACGATTAATTCTCATATTGACTCACTCAATAATGCGCTTAGGCAGCATGTGAGCCAATACGAAAAGAGGAGCGCTTCTCTCGAGCAGCTTATAACGCTCCTTCATCAAAAGATTGAAAAAACACTCGAGGAAAACCGCCTTGTCTCTCCAGAAGAACTTGCGCCCTCTTCACATCAAGAAATTCTTGCTCAGTTACAAAATATCCAAGAGAGAATTGTAAAAAAGTCTGAGGAGGCATCTCAAGCCGACTCTCATCACGCGCGTCTGACAGACATGGTGGAAAACCTATCGAGACTTATACAAACAAAGCTGACGCATGATGGCGTAACGCCAGCTGTTAAAGCCGTGGAAGAACAGGTCGAGACATTGTCGCGCCGGCTAGACTCTACAGAGTCGACGTTAAATTTGATGTCTAATCTCGACGCACGCATTGACTCATTGGGCGCCAAGATTGAGACAGGCAGCCTTCAAACATCACAAGCCGCCAAAGAAAGCCTGCAGAGCGTCAATGAAAAATTGACACAAGTAAACAACAGACTTTACGAATTCGAACAAACCTTCCAACGACTAACGGCGCACGTGCAGGCACCTCGTCTAAGCGCTCAAGAGACAGCGCCATTACACCCTGCTCAGTCTTTTGAGACAACTGGCAAAGCGCCTCTTATCTCCTGTGAATTGGAAAATGACGCGTCATCGCAACAGCCGGCTCAGGAGACGAGAGCGCAGACGCTATCGATAAAGCGTGAATTTATTGCGGCCGCCCGCCGTAGCGCTCAACGTTTGCGCGCAGAAGATCCCTCAGCTTTGCCACTGCCGCAAGTTGCTGATCCACAGATAAAAACACTCTTAAACGCTCTTAATGCGCGCCGGCATACGGTTCTCCTTGGCGCGAGTGTTTTTGTGTTTATTGTCGCGAGCTTTCATTTTTTAGATCATATGAAATTTGAACTCACTCAAACAAAACATCTCATCAGGCTTGCCGCAGCATCTCCAGAAGCGTTACGCAAGACAAACGCGCCTCATGAAGAACTAAAGACGGCGTCCATATCGACCCCGCATGCTATTGACGCCGCCCCATCCCTATTTCTGGCAAGCCCTGCTAGCGCTGACATGACAGACAAAGCCGTTTCAAGCTTAGAAAACGCATCCTTTTATGGTCAATTGACGATGAACGGTCGATGAATAACGCGACATCACAACTGTTCGCGCAACAGGAACGTCATAGGGCATATTAATCAGGCGCTGAAAAATTTTTCGCGCACTGGAACACTAACCTTGATCACATATCACCTGATCTAATTTTTTTGAATATCATAAAGCCCTAACTGTCGCGCAACCAGATAATCCGCCAACATCGTTGGCAGGAGCGGTGGCAGAAAATAATCCAACACCCAGTTTTTCACGACGGAAATCCGCTTTGGCGGATGGCGGGAGGTTAGCGCGCGTAAGACCGCACCGGCGACCTTTTCGGCCGCAGGCGCAGCGCGTCCTTTCTCTACAGCCCAGCGTCGCAACGCACCAATTGCAGCGGCGTAAACCGTCTCATCATACGCGGAATAATCCGCCATATCCGCCTTGTCCCAGATTGGCGTAGCGATCATTCCAGGTTCAATGACGATGACATCAACGCCAAAGGCGATTAATTCACGTCGCAACGCGTCAGATAATCCCTCAAGTCCAAATTTTGAGGCATGATAAGCGCCAAGAAAAGGCGTCGCAAAGCGCCCTGCCACCGAGCTCATCATGATGATGCGCCCAGCCTGATTGAGCGGCATGTGCGGTCTGGCGCCAAGAAGAGGCGCAAAAGCCTGAACAACCTGAAGCTGCCCTGTCAAATTAACAGCTAATTGTTCACGAAAATCAGCGATCGGCAGATAGAGTAAGGGACCTGACACCGCCATGCCCGCATTATTCACAAGGCCCGCCAGACCAGCCCCATCAAGGTGCGATTGCACGATCTGCGCGGCGCGCAAAATCATGTCGCAGTCTTTGATATCAAAAACAAGTGGCATAAAATCACTGCCAAACTGAGTTTGTAATCTTGCCGCGTCTTCCTCTCGTCGTACCGATCCAAAAACAAAAAAGCCTGAGGCAATAAGCTTGTCGACACAGGCTGCGCCAATGCCTGAGGACACGCCAGTGATAACGACGGCGCGTTTTCTGATGTCCGACATGTTGCAAATTCCTAGCTGTTGAGAAGCCGGGCTAAAACATCGCACGTAGCATGATCTGCAACGCCATCAACGCGATTAGGACGAAAATGACGCTGAAAAGCAGAAACAGTTATAGCAGTGTCCTCGTCATAAACGCCGGTCGCTTCCAGTCGATAGCCAAATTTTGAAAGATTGAGCTGAAGTCTCACAACTTCAGGACCACTCACGCCAAGCGTAAGCGCAGCCGTCGCCTGTGAGACTGGAGACGCAAGAAACCGACCAACGCCTTCACGCGCTAAAACATCCCATGGGAAAAATTCGCCTGGATCAATTTTACGACGCGGCGCAATATCAGAATGCGCAAGAACGCGATCCCGCGAAATATGTCTGCGCGCGCAAATATCTCGCGATAGACTGATCACGGCCAAAATTTGCTCTGCTGGAAAGGGACGAATGTCACGATGACCCGGATGAACTATTTCGATGCCAATGGAACTGGCGTTTAAATCTGTTTCACCAGCCCAATAACTCACCCCAGCATGCCAGGCTCGCCGCTCCTCTTTCACAAGCTGAAGAATGCGCCCGTCTTCTTCCACAACATAATGCGCCGATACTTGCGCAAGCGGCGAACACAAAAGCCCCAAGGCGCTTTCTGATGTCGGCATCCCTGTATAGTGCATAATCAATGATGAAATTTCACGCGTACGGGCGCCATGATTTGGCGAGGGAAAAACGATTGCCCCTGCATGATCTGGCGAAAAGCGATCGCATAGCTCTGGCGTGTCGCGCCATGGAGACGTCGCATTGATCCATTGTTTAACGCGCTCATCTGGCGCGTCATTTGATGATATGTCGCTGACAACGCAAGCGCTATCGGCGCCAGCGGCAAGCGCGAGACAGGCGCGCTCCGGCGTTAAGCCGCCGATTGCGACGAGCGGTAGATCGCCAATACGCTTTTTCCATTGCGATAGCTTGGCAAGACCTTGCGGCGCAAAGGGCATACGCTTGAGTAGCGTCGGCCAAACGGGACCAAGGGCGACATAATCAGGAGAAAACGACAGTGCACGCTCAAGCTCTGCGTCATCATGCGTGGAAACGCCAATGCGCACATCATGTCGGCGTAATGCACCAATATCAGCGGCATGAAGATCCTCTTGACCTAGATGAACAAAGTCGCATCCCAAATCGATAGCAAGGCACCAATAATCATTAATGATCAGTTGCGCGCCAGCAGCTTTACATAAATCACGCGCCTGCTGGATCTGTATTTTAACATCAGCTTCAGCGACGTCCTTGATACGCAATTGAACGAGTTTTACGCCAAGTGGCAAGAAGCGCGATAACCAGCGCACATCATTGACAATGAGGTAGAATGGATCAATCGTCATGCGTATCGTTTATCTACATCTGCGCTGGCGATCGACGCCTGAGGAGCTGACATCATCAGGCCAAGCGATCAAAAGGACGGCCAAGTGCCGGCGTTGAGGGTTCAGCCATATCGCGTGGCGTGATGATTTTAGCAAAAAAAGCAGCGCGCCCAGCCTCTATCCCCAAACTAAAGGCGCGCGCCATTGCGCTTGGATCGCCTGCGCGCGCCACGGCCGTATTCAGCAAAACGCCATCATAGCCTAATTCCATAACGGCCGCGGCATGCGAGGGAGCGCCAAGACCTGCATCAATAATGAGAGGGGTTTGAGGAAATCGTGCGCGCAAGGCTCGTAAAGCATAAAGGTTATTCACACCCCGTCCCGACCCAATCGGCGCAGCCCATGGCATCAACACCTGACAGCCCACATCAAGAAGCTTGTCAGCGACAACAAGATCATCTGTTGTATAGGGCAAAACCTCAAAACCCTCGCGCGACAGCGTCCGCGCTGCATCAACGAGAGCAAAAACATCCGGCTGTAATGTATCCTCGTCGCCGATCACCTCAAGCTTAATCCAATTCGTTGCAAAAACCTCTCGCGCCATTTGTGCGGTCGTTATGGCTTCTTTAGCGGTCAGACAACCTGCCGTATTAGGGAGAACTTTAACGCCAAGATCTCGGATAAACCGCCAAAAACTTTCTCCTGCGCGACCGCCACCGGCTTCGCGGCGCAATGAAACCGTTACGATTTCACAGCCGGACGCACGAATAGAGTCGGCAAGCACTGCCGGCGAGGGATAGCGCGCCGTCCCAAGCAAGAGGCGAGATTGAAACTGCGATCCATAGAGGCAAAGAGGAGCTTGGCTAGTCACACATTAAACTCCTAACCACCCTGACGCGGCGTAACAATTTCAACCATGTCCCCTTCGGACAATCGCGTTTTTGCTCGATCTTTGTCGCGTATGAATTCCATATTTAAAGCTGTGGCGACCTTTTGGTTCTCATAACCAAGCTCTTGAAGCAAATTTTGCAAGGTCGCGGCGATCACATCAACCGAACGCCCATTCACCTGAATGCGCATCCATCACCTCCGGGAAAAAAGCGTCCTGCAACAAGACGCGCGCCGCTCTCTTGGCCAAGGCTGGCGCAAGGAGAAAGCCATGTCGATATAGGCCATTGATATAAAGGGTCCGCCCCCGCCGAATGAGACGCGGGTGATTATCAGCAAAAGCTGGGCGTAGGTCTGATCCTGTTTCTAACACTTCAGCCTCTGCAAAGGCTGGGTGGAGCGCAAATGCTGAGGTTACCAGCTCAACAAGGCCACGCGCCGTCACACGCGTCCTTTCTTCATTTTCGATCATTGTCGCCCCAACCATGAAACGTCCGTCGCCGCGTGGAACAATATAGACTGGACGGCGCGGATGCAGCATGCGCACAGGGCGTGATAAGGAAAGCTCACGACTTTGCAACACGAGCATTTCGCCTTTGACGCCCCGCAAGCTTTTGAGCGCGTCACGCGCTGCAAATCCTCTGCAATCAACGACCCAGTCCGGCGCAGCCCCAAGCGAGGCGACATCAACGCCAAAATGCAGCGTTACATTACTCATCGCGGCCAGGCGGTGGATCAAATCAGCTAGCGCATGGCGTGGATCTAAATGCGCTTCTTGAGTAAAATAAAGCGCGCGATCAAATCTTCCCGAGAGGTCAGGCTCCAGAAGGGCGAGCGCAGCGCCGTCGAGATGTTGGAATGCGCGGGTGCGCTTTGCAAAATCAACTAATTCTGCGTCTTCGCGCGCTGGCGCAACCACCAAACTGCCGGTGCGAAGGGCAAGAGAGAGCTCCTGCACCCAAAAATCCAAAGACTCCTGGCCGAGCTCAGAAATGACCGGCGAAGCGGTTTCCAATTCGCACCAAGGCGCCAACATGCCGCCAGCATAGAATGAACACCCCTGACCTGGTTCAGCCGCCCGCTCGATAAGCTCGACGTCAATATTCTCGTGCGCAAGCACATAGGCTGTGCATAATCCCGCGACGCCAGCGCCGATAATGCGTGCATGCATCAGATATATTGAGAAGGTACGATCAACAGCGCCCTCCCTCCGCCAGCGACAAACTGGATCAGTTTCAAAGGGTCGCCGCATGGCGCAAAATACTGCTGCGCTGACAGCCTCTCAGCCCGCCCGGTTTTGGTCCAGACCAACCCCGGCAGGGCTCCCCCGGTTTCGAAACAAAGGCTTGCGACAATACGGACCCAAGGTCAAGCGCGACGCTGCGCCTCTAAGGCCTTGTCAGGGCCGCTTGTGTGACCCAGTTCTATGCTATTGGCGTGCGTCCTTCGTCGTCCAGCACATCCATGGGGAGAAAAAGATGTATTCATTAAAGCTGTCGACAGTTCGTCGCGCGCCTATTGTCGCTTTTCTTTTTGGCGCAACGGTCAGTTTCGCCGTATCTGCCTACGCTGCCCCAGTCGGCACCTATTTTCCAATTCCCAACGGATTTAATTTAACTGGCGTTGCCAAGGACTCGCTCCTGACGATTGAGACCAGCTGGCTTCAAAACGGCATAGAGAATCTTTCAAAAGCGCGCACAGAGACCGAAGCGGCGCTTGAGAAGGCCAAAACAAGCGCTCAAGATCAAGTTGGCGCCCTCGAAGAGAAGCTCAAAACTATCGACAAACTGACAACGGACGCCAAGGCTGAACTAACCCTAGCGACCAATACGGATCCCCAGCACGAAATTCAGGTTGCGCGCAAGAACAAGCTCATTCTCAATCTCAATCAATGGATCAATGAGCTCAATCGTCTTGCAACCGAACAAATGAAAATTGCAATTCTTAAGGACGGCAACGAAGCCATGGCGGCGCAAAATCGAAATTATCAACTTTCTGAACAAGCAGATAATCTAGAAAAAGCCAAGCAAGACCCAAGTATGGAGAATTGGGGCAAATAACCGAGGATATACATACTTTAGATGATTTCATCCCGTGCGGCTGTGTGCTTGCTCAAAGCACTCGCCGCATTTTCAATTCTGATTGCAGCGTCTTGCAAGGCCTGAAAGACGCGAGCTGCTTCCTCTGCCTGCTTCTGTTTTGACTCTTCGTGATCTTTGCGCGCGCGCGCGAGCTCTTGCTCCAATGCGACGATCTTCTCACGCGCGTCAAAAGATTCGTCAGCGATCGCAATCGCAGCCATGACATTGATGCGTTGCTCGCCAATCTCTCCGAAATTTTCATGCA
>Ga0208872_1000282_pt1 | contig 42789 bp, 44 predicted proteins | sample CryBogCBH12Aug08_FD_185508 | JGI IMG/M metagenome (GOLD analysis project Ga0208872, IMG submission 185508) | Freshwater microbial communities from Crystal Bog, Wisconsin, USA - CBH12Aug08 (SPAdes) | ecosystem: Environmental > Aquatic > Freshwater > Lake | place: Crystal Bog, Wisconsin, USA...
CCACATGTGGCGGGGAGGTGTACACGACCTCAAACTACGGGGAGGCGTGGACGCCGCAAACGCCTCGTGGATCGTGTACGGCGTGTTCGTCGGACGGCAGCGTTATGGTTGTGGGGGGCGGGGAGGGAGGATTATTACATATCTGGTCAAATTCAGAGTGGTCGAGGTCCACACAGGGATGGTCGACAGAGGCCATTGCGATTGCGGGGGATCACCGTCTCTTCCTGGCTGGACCGGGCGGTCTGGCGATCTGTAAGGGGTCAGGATCGGAGTGGGAGTTCGTGACGAGTCTGGGCGGACTGAAGACGGTGGGGTGCTCGGATGACGGACAGTACATCGCAGTATCGGGAAGCAATGTGTTCGTGAGCTCGGACGGGGGGGATACGTGGACGCCACAAACGTCGCTGGGCGAGCGGGTATGGGCGGAAACCAAAGTATCCAGAGATGGAACGGGGTTCCTGGTTGCGGACGGAAGTCCCGGGCACCTGTACACTGGTCGGCCGTCCCTGCTGGACCATCCAGTGTGGAACTGTAGTTTCAAATTCGAAACTGCGGCTCCGTCGGGGATCGCGAACAATCTGGTTTGGACAGAGTGTGCGACGGTACCGGGACTGTTCGAAGCAACCGTAGAGAACGCAGGCGTGGGGTGTAGCGTACAGTACTCTCTACAGTGCGGCCCAACAAATCTGGTGGATGCCATGAATTGCCGGGTAGTGAGTGCGTACCCTTCTTCGGAGGGATCAATCACGTTTTACTCGGTGGGCCGGCCGTGCAACCCTTCGGATTTCCCGATTGCGTGGACGTTATATGTGGATAAAACTGAGGCGTATGTATAATACACAGGCATGGCGGCCAATCAGATGTTCGGATACGCGTCATGCGACGGTATTCCGGCGATTCTAGGACCAAGTTGTAGCGGCGGCGGCGGAGGAGGTAATGGTGCCACGGGTGCCACGGGTGTCTCAGGGAACGGCGGTACGGGACCTACAGGACCCGCAGGTGCTACAGGTCTCTCGGGGAATGGAGGTACGGGACCTACGGGACCCGCAGGTGCTACAGGTCTCTCGGGGAATGGAGGTACGGGACCTACGGGACCCGCAGGTGCTACAGGTCTCTCGGGGAATGGCGGTACAGGACCTACGGGACCCGCAGGTGCGACTGGACTACAGGGTGCGACTGGTATTGTAGGTGCCACTGGTCCCGTCGCGGGATCGGATACGCAGGTGATCTACAACAAGGCGGGGGCCGCCGGAGCCACGGGCGTGTTCACCTACAATTACACGACCGGAACACTGACGACGAGTGCTCTCGTGGTCTCCAGCTTGGGAGGAACCACGATGACTGGGGATCTGAATATGAACCTGTGTAATATTTCGAATATTGGATATGGAGGGTATTCGTCGAATCAGGGCGTTCTCGGAATTACCTTCACTCAGCCGCCCAGAATTGTACCCGCTGGATCGTATACCTATTTTGTTTGTATATCAACCTGTACTATAACTCCCGCAAACCCGTTGTCAAACGTTCGATATTTCGCAGTGGGAGGTGGCGGCGGTGGTGCATATAATTGTGGAGGTGGCGGAGGTGCGGGTGGATTACGGACGAACGATCCTGGATTATTTTCGCTCACTCTTTCTTCCGAGTTTGATACGAATGGGTTATTATCGTTATCAGCGGGCGGAGCTGGATACGCTGTTTCGATTGGTGCGTTTGGAGCGGCTGGAATCAACGGCTCAGCTCAAGGAGTAAACGGAGGAAATACGACATTTTCAGGGTCGGGGGTCACAATTTCAGCCGCACTTGGAGGTGGAGGTGGAGGTACGTCTACTGCCGTAGGACTTTCAGGTGGGTGTGGCGGCGGAGGCGGTGGTATTAATGTTGGCCAAACTATTAGCGGAGGTATTGGATTACAGGGATACGGCGGTGGAAATACTATAGCCGACGCCAATTATCCTTCTGGCGGCGGCGGCGGTATTGGCGGGCCCGGAAATTCTACTTCGGGGTCAGCTCCTGGAGCTGGCGGTCCAGGGCTTATATATACTATTTGCTCAGTCACCATAGGAACGTACGGTGGCGGCGGCGGAGGCGGCAGCACTGGAACGGCAGGTGGCGGCGGAAGTGGTATTGGCGGACAAGGCGGTGGATTTGCTTCTCGAGGTGGTATTGCTGCTAGCGGCACTGGATCAGGAGGAGGAGGAGGGGGCAGTGGCCCCCCTCAGCCTGGCGGTGCGGGTTCAGCAGGTGTCTTTATTCTCGGAGTTCCGACATCTCAAGCGTACCCCGGTGCCCCAGTCCAGTTCGCGTCCATCACGGTCAACGCGAGCGGCAATCTCCAAATCGCATCCAGCAACAGCATTATTCTCAACCCCTCTACGGGTGGCAATGTCACCGTCTCCAGTGGCGGATTCAGTGTTCCATCAGGAACCACGACCCTCAGCTCTCTCGTGGCAACATCCACCGTGACCCTCTCCAGCCTCACCTCCGGAACCGTGACGAACGTTCTCACCTACAATACGGGAACGGGATCCGTAGGGTACGGTGCCATAACCACCGGTCCCCCCACGTCCGTGAACGTCTACACCGTCTCCGCGACAACCCTGACTCTCACCACGGCATCGGCGGGATGGTACTTCTACCTCTCGAACTCGGCGTTCTCAAATATTATACTCCAAGGACCGCCGTACCCACCAGCCGGAACGTTCTGGACCCTGCGTAACGCGACCTCGTCGTACCTGAGTGCCACAGTCCAAAACAATCCAAATCCAAATGCTACATCTCCAATCGTACTCTCGCCCTCCAACAATACCACGTTTGTGTTTTGTGTGTCAGGGACGAACAACGCTACAATTTGTGGTTATATTGTGTTCTAAACTAAATAAGAAGGGCAATGGCAACATCGATCGTGTCATCGTCCAAGACTACATGGGGGTTTTCTCCCCAATCTATTCCTGGGTTACAGCTGTGGTTGGATGCGGCCGATTCGTCTACGATCACGGGAACGTCGTCGGTCACAGCTTGGAGGGATAAGTCGGGGAATGGGAACAATGCTACAACCGCAAATGGAACACCATCTGTGGTGGCAGATAATTCTATACAGTTTGGATCATTAACACGTATGCAATTAGCGACCGCAGTAAATGCACCCCCTACTGTATTTCTTGTGTTCAATACTATTGGATTAGTAGCTAATACGACTATAACCGTAGGTGTTCCAACAGACACAACGAATCTCCCATCATATTCCATCACAGAGTTTAGCACAACGGGGGTCAGATACGCAGTTGCATCTAGCACAAGCTCATTTAACAATGCGAACGCTCCAATTACCGCAGATAAAAACACATTACTCACTGGAACATATGTATCCAATACCACAGGCGGACTACAAATATTCATAAATGGTTCAGCTGGTACGACTGATACAACGAGTAGTCAATTGGCGGTTGCCAGTACATTTATAGGAAATACAGATTGGCAAGCGAATTCGTTTAATTCTAGATCCACAACCGTAAAAATATACGAAATTATCTTTTACAATAATGTCCTGTCCACCATCCAACGCCAACAAGTGGAAGGATACCTGGCATCCAAGTGGGGACTTCACGGCCAGCTCCCCGCCTCCCACCCCTACTCGTCAAAAGTCCCCTTTCTCCCGACCCAGATTGCTGGGTGTCAGTTGTGGTTGGACGGAGCGGATACGACGAGTATGACTCTTTCGGGGACGACATCGGTGACGCAATGGAGGGATAAGTCAGGAAACGGATTCAATACAACCGCAGCCGTCTCAGCAACCTCGACGACTCCACAGTATATTTCAACGGGCGGAATTGCCTTCGGAGGAAACTCGGGGTTTTCGATCAGTGCAGAATATCCTTCGAACTGTACAATCTTTATGGCTGCATCTGGCGTAAATGCTACAAATGCTGGAAGATCGTATTGGAACTACGCTAACATAAATATTGGTCCAGTCATATACAACGCAAACGGCGGTCTGGGAGGCCCACTGGCGTTTTACCATAACGGTAATAACGGTGAAATTAAAGCCGCTATTGTAGCTGGAAATCTTGTAAGTCCCTTCCTCGTAACACACGTGGAAAATTTCACGGGGAATTCTGGGGTAGGTTATTTTAACGGAGCGAATGCATATTCGGTTGCATCTCAACCAAATTTCTCGCCAACTATCTCATATATTGCATGGGCAGAGAGCTATGGGAATGGATTTCTGAATGGTAACATTTATGAACTTATATTCTTCAATTCAGTTCTCTCCACCCCCCAACGTCAACAAGTCGAGCAGTACCTCGGACAGAAATGGGCGATCTCGGCGTTCAACCAGCCCTCCCCTGGCGGGTACTTGATCCCGTACAACCGCCCCTTCTACCCGACCGATATTCCTGGATGTTCTTTGTGGTTGGATGCGGGGGATCGGAGTAGTATGACGTTCAGTTCGGGCAGCAATGTGAGTGCGTGGGCGGATAAGTCGGGATTAGGAAATAATGTGACCGTAGCCTCTGGCACCCCGGTGTACGAATCAAATGGGATTACACTGGCGGCGGCGGCCCTACAGACATCTACGTACACAACTATTTCGGCAGGGCAAACCGTTATATATGTAGTGTGTATGTGCACATATCTCTCTCCTGCTGACTTTGATTATGTCTTTACGTGTACAGATGGTGCCGTTAACGGTGATTGTTCTATTCGATTTTCAGATAATACACAGTTAAATAGCGGTTTTGCGGGAGGAACTACGTTTTATATAAATGGGACAACAACTACAGCAACTTCAGTTTCAGTTCCACTGGGATTTAATGTTATTGGTGCAACACCTACGACTGTGAGCGGATTAACACGATTTGGGATAGGCGATACGTCCACACAGACCCGCTACTTCTATGGTTATGTGAAGGAAGTTCTCGTCTATTCATCTCTCTCCACCCCCCAACGCCAGCAAGTCGAGCAGTACCTCGCCTGGAAATGGAATTTGACAACGAATCTTCCCTCCGGCCATCCTGGAAAACTCCTGCCCGCCTTCTCCACTAATTTCACGGTCAAATCGATTTCTGGGTTACAGCTGTGGTTGGATGCTGCCGATTCGTCTACGATCACGGGAACAACGTCGGTCACAGCTTGGGCAAATAAAGGTACTGCGGGAGGATCCACATCAACAACAAGCGGAACAGTGAGTTCAACATCTAAGATCAACAATCTTCCTGTACTGTCGTTCTCAGACTCAGCCTATATTACCGCACCGAGCCTGACCTTCACACAGGGCACCCGCACGGCATTTGTTGTAGTCAATATCGGTGCGTCGGGTATATCCCGTGTTTATCTGAATGATGCCAACAGTGTTGGTATTCAATTATATAACTATGTTGATACAAGCTATACCGATATAGAATTTAACCGCACGGGGAATGTAAATTATCAAAAACAGAACCCTAGCGGAATATTTAATACTACGAGTATTATTTGCGGAACACTCGGAACAAATGGTGGCATTTTCGTAACTGGAACCTCTCAGGCACCGTACAACCTAAATAATCCGTTACCATTTGGAACCGGAACAACAACGACACAACGTGTTGGAGGTGGTGGCTCATACATCCTTGGTGAAGCAATGATCTTTGATGGGGCGATCACCGATAGTCAACGTCAACAAGTGGAAGGATACCTTGCTTGGAAATGGGGTCTGCAGAGTTCTCTGCCGTCCACACATGCATATGCAAAGTTCGCACCCTAACGTCACTCGTAGCTCCTCCTACTCCCGATTCGCACATATCCGCAGAGTATTGCCTTGGACAATGTATCCGATGGTAATTCCAAGAAACCGGGCGTCGAGAGCCGCCGTGGCCGTCCCCACATCTGTTCCGCCCGTGAGGTAGGACACGTACTCGAACACCGTTGTTCGTGTCGTGCCGTCAGAGCAGGGAGAGGGAGCAGTTAGAGTGATCGTGACAATCGGGTATCCGGCCGGGAAGCCCGCGGACGCCCACTGCTGGAGTGCGGGGGTGAAATTGTAGGATACTGGGTTGGTGAGGGGAAGAAGGGCGGCCCGATCCGTCGCTTCCTGCTGAAGAGCCACCGATCGCTGACTGATGAGTTGGTCAATCGTGGCAATGTACGTGGGTCCCGTGGGAATCATCGGGTAAGGGTACAGTCCTGTGGGTCCCGTCGCCGCATCCACTCCAGTGGGTCCAGTCGCCGCCTCAACTCCAGTGGGTCCCGTAGGTCCCGTCGCCGCCTCAACTCCAGTGGGTCCTGTGGGTCCTGTGGGTCCTGTGGCAGCCTCAACTCCCGTAGGTCCAGTCGCAGCCTCAACCGCAACATCTCCGACGGGTCCTGTGGGTCCTGTAGCAGCATCTCCAACAGGTCCCGTGGCAGCCTCAACCGCAACATCTCCGACGGGTCCTGTCGCACCTACAACATCTCCGACGGGTCCAGTATCTTCGGTGGGTCCGTCCATATCGTTCTATTATAACTTAATGACGACGGAATTCTTGGCGGACTTGCGTTCCGATCCGCCCGACCGCTTGAGGACCGATTTGCGAGCGGGCTGAGGGGGAGGAGGGCCGGGATTGAAGGTCATGGGAGATTGGGTGGGTGGAAGGGGGGTAGTATTTACGATCTTCTTCTCCTCCTTATTGATCTTGTTCAGGATATCTCCGATGCCCAGACCAGAGCCACTGGGCATCTTCATCTCTCGAGCGGGGGCCTTCAGGGGAATGGTGCGGGTCTGTGCGGGAGGAGGAGTGTTCGACTGACCGGTAGGGAAGGAGGGTGGGGGCTGATTGGTTCCGCCGAGGAACGACATCAGGCCAGCGAGGGGGTTGTCGAAGTTGGAGGTGGCAGGCATCTTGATTGGAGTGGGGGCGGGGGACGGGAAGGTGGGGACGGTCGCACGCTGCTGCTGCTGGCGGAACTGCTCGGTCTGTCCCTGCATAGCTTGGGCGGCCATCTGCCGGGCAATATCGGGGTTCTGACGCAGGATCTCCTGGATATTCGGGACCGGGGCCTTCATTGCCATCTGATTTGTCAAGTGAACCATGTACACCATGAAACAGGTACGCATCGGAATGCGGACGAGCGGGTGCATCCGCATCTGGTCGCCGTAGAGATCGTACAGCTCCTCGAAATCCTCCTCCAGATCGCCGACGTTCATCTGGGCACTTTGCGATAATCCATCGAGCTGGAGACCGAACATCTTGATCATATTGACATTCTTGGACCCCCACTCCATCGCCGACATTCCGGTAATGAACCATTCAGAGAACTGCTTGATGGTGGCGTCCATAGCCTTCTCCTTGCGTACGAACTCCAGCTCCATCTCCATCTCGTCCAGCGGGGAGTCCATGGTGAACCGCTTGCGGATGGGGACGCCCATCTTGTCGAGGCGGGCAAACTTGCGGAGGAGCTCGTACTTCTTCTTCATGATGGCGTCCTCGGACATCTTGGGAGATTGGGAGACGGGTTTGAGATAGGCCTCAGCGTTCAAGTTCTCTACTCCATCCCAGCTCTTGGTGGTCCCAACATCGGCAGCGGAGGGGACGAGGCGGGGCGGGGGGACGGGCTCGGAGGGAAGGTCCGTGAAATCGAGATTCACTGTCTCCATATCAGGAAGCTTTGTGTCTGCGGCGAGGTTGTTCGTGTTCATCAGAAGATCAGCTCCTGGAACTTCCATTTCTATTATGTCTCCTCCGCATCCTCTTTGTAAGATGTAAACGCGACCGCCGCCGCTTTCCTGTCTTTCCACCACCTTTGAGTTTGGAGAATGCCCGGCCTTCAATGACGGTTTTGTACTCTCCCATCCCCGACCGTGAACATCCTGAACAGATATACTGCCTGTTCCCGCTTCCGAGATCCGGGGCGTCCGGCTCGTACTTACAGACACACAGGGCGGGGAACTGTTGAGATTGGGGTGTGGCCGCAGGGGAAAACGAAGAGGGGGACGGAAGGGGGGAGATAGATACTCTTTCCACGGACGCAACGCGGGGGCGTTTCGTCAACAGCTCTTCGGCTGCGGCTTTCACGGTTTCTTTGGCAGTGGTTTTGAGAACATCTTTCACGCCCTTCACGAATTGTGAACGAAGAGCGGGTCCGAGTCTGGACATATTATACTGGACACTCTAAGAAATCTACATAAACCCGGCTGGGTGTTCTAGAACCCAGATGCCGGCAAGTAGAGCATCACTAAGGTCGTCGCGTTTCTTGTGCGACCGGAAAAACGCCAAGTTTGCGGGAGGACACAGGAGCTCGCAGTGTGCGATGCCGGTCTTCTTCCGTCCACGGTACGTCCCCGTCGCGTCCTCTGCCGTTGTGATATTGTCGAGTTTGTGGATGGCCGATACTCCCTTCGTCCGGAATCCGCGGCAGGCAAAGTACATGTGAATCATGGCCTGGACCGCAAACATTCGCCGATCGAGCTGGTTCTCGCACACCACCAGATCCGCACCCTCCCACCAGTCTGCCCGGCGATCGAGGGAGGCAATGATATCGCCCACCAGATCCAGGACACCACCGCCTTGAGCCCTGGCATTGCCTTTGAACTTGGACCATCCGGCCTTATTCATTTCCGCCCAGATAGCTGGGACCAGATCTTTCTTGGTTTTTCCAGAGAGCCCATACGTCTTGGCCATGTCCTGGAGTTCGGGAATCGTTTTCTTTCCCAGGGCGGCTTTGGTCAGAGTAAGGTTCTTAGGACGGTGGCGGGAACATGCTTGGGTCCCTGCCCCCGCCTGGACCCACATTGCGGGCTTGGAGCATTTGTAGCAGGATGTCCGTGCGTGCCCGTTCTTTTCTCCGATCACGTCAATCACGTCCCAGTGGGAAATACACATATCTGTCCTGGACGTTCCGTCAAGGACACATACGGCTAAATTACGAAGCCCGATATCGATACTTATGAGCTTCATTTACTCTTGGTTTTATTAAGATGCTGCCTGTAAGAGCGAAATCAGGGTGGACTTCTTGTCGCTCTTGCTGTACGGAATACCCTTGGCTGTCAGCATCTCACGGAGCTGGGCGGCCGTCTTACCTCCCAGGGTAGCCATATCCTCGCCCATGAGCTCCACATCCTCTCCCTCTCCATCCTGCTCCTGCTCCTCCTCATGGACGCTCACCCGGTCATCCTGGACCGGGACCGGAGCAGACAGCTCGTCCTCGTGCGACACGTCAGGTTCAGGTTGGGCAAAGGAGGGAGGCGGGGCCGTGATGGCAATGGCCAGGGCGTTGATTGCCTGGGCCATGCGGGACTGCTGGACGTACATCCACGCAACGAGACCGGTGAGAATGAGAACGATACCAGCAACGAGGGCTACGACACCATGAAAGAATTCCATGATAGTTTACCTTGATGGATACTTAAAAATCGTCCGAATCAAACTTGATCGTCATGTCCTCCTTTCGAGCCCCGACCCCTGCCTTCGAGTAATCTGACACCTTCCGCTCAAAGAAGTTGCCCTTGCCCTCCATCGAGATCATCTCCATGAAATCAAAGGGGTTGGTGGCATTGTACAGTTTCGGGACACCCAGCTGGACGGCCAGGCGGTCGGCCACGAAGCGGATGTACTGGATCATGAGCTTAGAGTTCATGCCGATGAGCGAACACGGGAGGGAATCGCAGATGAACTCACACTCAATGTCCACGGCACTCCCAATAATCGCGTGGATCTGAGCGACCGTGATTGGATTCTCGCGGTGGTACATTTCCACGGCAAAGACTGTATGGAGTCCCTCATCGCGAGAGATGAGTTCATTCGAAAAGGTGAGGCCGGGGAGGAGACCACGCTTCTTCAGCCAGTAGATCGCACAGAACGCACCGCTGAAGAAGATGCCCTCGACGCACGCAAACCCTACCAGACGAGTGGCAAACGACTCGGAGCTCTCGATCCATTCCAGGGCCCACTTGCCCTTCTTCTGGATACAGGGGACCGTGTCCAGAGCCCGGAAAAGACGGAGTTGCTCGTCCTTGTCCTTGACGTACTTGTCGATGAGGAGGGAATAGGTCTCGGAATGAATACCCTCGATTGCGTTCTGAAAGGAGTAGAAGAGGCGGGCCACGGGGCTCGGAGTATCACGCTGGAACCGGGTCGCCAAATTCTCCTGGACAATACCATCGGATCCAGCGAAGAAGGCGAGAACGTTCTTGATAAAGTGCTTCTCGTTCTCTGTGAGAGAGTCCCAGTCGCTCTCATCTTTGGAAAAATCAATTTCCTCGGGAGTCCAGAAGGACGCGACGGCCTGCTTGTACAGCTGGTAGATCTTGGCCTCTGAGTTCTTGATGGGAAACAGCGTGTATCGCTCACCCGGGGTTGCCATTCTGATGTATATATCACGCAGAAAGTAGTTAAATCCTTTCCGTGTCATAAAAACAATACGAGATGAGCGTGGCCCCGCCCCCGGCCACCTACACTGCGACAAACGATCTGAATGCCTTGAAGAATATTTTCGTCCCGCAGTACCAGTTCAGCAACGGGTACTTCCATGCGATCGTGAACACCCAGCTTCCGGGAAATGTGGCGGTGGGGAATACTGGCACGAGTTTTCTACTGACAGTGAACGGGGCTCCAACGATGACATTGTCCGATCTCCAGAGCTGGGCGTTCTACAAGGCAACATCGAACCTGGTGATGAATTCGAACTCGATTACGACCGTTTCGAAACTCACGTTCGTAGGAGGAAATACTGGAAATATGTTCACAATTGACGCACCGAACGGGTTCATCAATGTATCGGGATACTACCTATGCGGAAACTTCATCAATCTATCGGGCGGTCTCCCTGCGTGGGCCAGCTACCCCGCATCCACGAACGTGAATATGGCGGGATACTCGATCTGTGCGGCTTCGTTCATTTCCCTATCATCCGGCGGAACAATCACAAATCCCGACTTGAATGTCATTGGGTTTTCAAATGCGGCGTTCGGCGAAACGATGCGGATCACGCAGTCGGGGCAGGTGAGTATTGGAACATCCGCCCAGTTCCCTGGTTTTTCCCTGGTTGTCAACGGATCGTCGCAGTTCAAGTCGTCCATCATTATGACGACGTCGGCGTACACATCGAGCTCAAACTCCTTTTTCGTGAATGCGGTTCCGTCAACCGTTGGAAATGCGGATATCCAGATCGGAGCATTGGGACCGAATACGAATATGTATTTCTGTACGGGAGGAGGTGTGACCCAGAGATTGAAGTTAGGCAGTGAAGGAAACTTCACGGTCATGACCGGAACGTTGACAACGACCGATTCAACTCTGCCCCACTCGGTTGGCGGAATAACGTTCCAGAACCGGAATATCAGTGCCGCGTCTCTCACGATTAATGGCGTACCATACAACGGCGGAGTCTCGGCCGGTGTTGCTAGTGTGAACTCGCTGTGTGGAGCGGTCACCCTGACCGCCGGAACCAATATTTCGCTGTACACATCCGGAAACAGTATCGTCATTGGAGTGTCGGGGTCAACGGGCGGAGTCGCGACCATAAATAGTACACTGTCAGGAAATGTCATTTTCACCGCTGGAACCAATATTTCGCTCTACAAGTCTGGAAACAGTCTTGTCATTGGAGTCTCAGGATCGACAGGAGTCACGACGCTGAATACTCTCTCGGGAGCCGTCACTATCTCTCCTGGAACCAATATTTCGCTCTTCTACGGGTCTGGAAATAGTATTATAGTTGGAATCACCGACTCTGGCGTATTTGGCGGAGTTACACTTTCGGCGGCGGTCGTAACTGCGTCGGCCCTCAATACGACCGGCGTTCTTAAAAGTACGATTGGGGGGGTGGGATTACAGAGTGGATACCTCACCGCATCTGCCCTGTTTACCAGCCCATCGACGTATCAAAATATAATTGGCGGCGTCACACTCCAGAATAATGCGGTCACTGTGGACCGTATCAATATCTCGGGCGGATGGGCAGATTCAATTGTAAGCACTGTCAACGGATACAAAGCAGATATTACAATATCTGGAGGGACAGGTATTCAAGTCGACGCGACGGCCGGACTTACAAGTACCATTCTCACCGTCGCTACCACCCCCCTCACTGTAACCCTTATATCCCTGGGAGGGCAACCGATTAACTTACCAAATACGCCAAGAGGGGATATATTCCTTTTTCCTACGACGTATTCGTCCCTTGGCTCCACATCACTCAATTTCCCAGCAACTCCGATAGGCCTTCCAGCTGGAATATCCTGGAGAATAACAAATGCGAGTCCTTTGGCAGTTAGCTTTGTGTATGATGTAAATCTTGCGGTGCTGCCAAACCTAGATCCTACAGCTATCGGAACATTCAGTCTGAATCCGAATCAAAGTATCCTACTTGTAAAAATCGATATGTTGAACACATACTACAACGTCAACTAAACACCGTTCATGACCTTCTGAATCGATACGACCGATACTCCCGAATGCTTTGAGAAATCCTTGAGAAACGCCCGGATTTCGGGCTTCGTTTTATCGTGGCAGAGGACACGAGCAATCATCCCCGACACCATGACTTTTGGTGTATGTTCTAGTTCCTCGTCGGGGGACTTGAAGATATCCTGAATCGTTCCCAGAATCTCGGTCCGCTGATCTTCTTGGATTGAGAGCCCATTCATCATCCGCTCGGCCAGAGACAGCTGAGTTTTCAGAAGAGGGTTCTCTTCTGCGTGAATTCCAAATGTCTGAATGGCTTTTGACAAGGAGCGGGTTGAGACATTGACAATCTCAGACATTTCCTCGTGTGTTCGTGATACGCCCATACGACGACAGGCAACGAAGAACACGGCACCCATCAAGGCCCTCCGAGTTTCACCACGCAGTTTCAGAGCATCCGTCTGGCTCCGAAAGAGGGCACACGCTTCCTGGAGAATGGCCTTGGTAAATCCGTGGCGGTAAGCGTACTGATTCAGAGTTTCGAGAGCAGATAGCCAAGACCGCTCGGAATGGGAGGCCAGAGACCAAGCGGATAACCTCTGAATGCTCTTGAATGCGGCGGACGATACTTTCCTGTTCATCGCCATCGATCCGTATGACGAGTCGGGAAGCAGTTGATTGATGGTCAAGCCGACACGCGAGGGATCTTCATTCCGGTCTTCGGCACCGTAATATCTCCACTCCGCACCTTCATCAATCGTCTGCTCCATAATTGTTCCACACGACGTACATACTCTCTGGCCCTCATCCACCAGAACTCCCTTTTCCGGATGATCACACATTCTTAGTTGTTCTTGAGCCATGTCGTGTGTACAAATGTCCGTTTTTATCGACTCATGGAATGACGCAGGAAATCCATGGCCGAGTCGTCGTAGACAAAGGGGCGGTAATCGGCTCCTGAGCGGGGAGGAGCCCTTAGTCTGGGCTGAGTGTTCTGGGGCTTGAACCAGGAAATCACTAAGCTGAGATTTTGGGCGATCCATACTTGGAACCCCTGTTCGGCCAGAGCGTCGCGGACGTATTCTACGGCCTCCCTGTGATCGTAGAGCGGGTAGCCTACCACAAACGTAGGAACATCGTAGACAAAATAGGGGGCGGCAGGGTTCTGAATGGCATAGGTCTTGAGTTGGGACGATAGATTTGACAGAACTGGACGCATAGCCTGCATTTTTGCGGTCTTGCGTTCATCCTCCTGCTTCCACAGGTCTTTAGCCCGAAGCATTTTCATACACGTAGAAAAGAAGCACCAATGAAATACACGGTTCTAGGTTTAAACGGCGGGGGAATGCGTGGATCTCTACAGGTGGGTGCTCTCCAAGAACTCGCAGAGCAAGAGGGGGAACAGTACCTGAGTTCCGTATTCGCAGATGGAGTATATGGCATTTCTATCGGAGCCCTCATTGCGACTCTGATCGCGTTCGAGTTTTCGGTCGATGAACTGAATCTCCTTACTGGGCTTCTGGGAAACATGCAGGACGCATTCAACCCCCTGCGTCTCCAAAGTCTGCTGAGCCTTACTCAAACGAACGGGATCGACGACGGCTCGAAAATCTACGCCCTACTCGATCGGGAATTCAAGACGCGTGGCCTGGATTTCTCGACCCTGCGTATCGGCGACGCGGCAATCCCGCTATACATCATTGCCTCGGACTTGACAACCCTGAAAGTCACGATATTCGGACAGAGTATTCGGGTATGGGACGCACTGCGGGCGTCGTTTTCGCTGCCCTATATTTTCACGCCGCACGAGGTTCAGGGCCATCTGTTCGTGGACGGTGCCCTCCTGTGCCAGAAAATCATGGATGTTATACCTCCAAAGAAGCGACCACACACCCTGCTTCTGCTGACGACACAAGAACCCAAAGTCACGCTGGACAATTATCTGGGAATCGTTCCGTTCTGTAAGGCCATCAAAGAGACGTACGGAACGAAAGCAGAGTATCCTGATAATACGTGTTTACTTGTTGAAGACGGGGCACAGATGGTCAGTTTCTGGAACTCCGAGGAGGTTGTTCGGCACTTAATCGGCATTGGACGAACCGCTTACCGAGAGTTCAGGGCCGACTGCCTCCACAAGAAACTCGCGTAGGACTTCGGTCTTAGGCGGACCAACGTACTCGAATGTCCTGGACGAAGTCTGGAGCTTGTAGGTTGGGTACGAATCAACCTTGAACTCCGCACACTTCGTATCCGATTCACAATTGATACGCTTGATATCAATTGTTTTTCCTCCGTACGTCCGATCTTTGAGAATTGCCTCCAGGCTGTTCATCACAGGTATGGCGTCCTGGGAGTAGGGGCACCATTTCGTGTAAAAGAAGAGGAAGTGGGCTTTGTCGTCGGGTATACCAATTTCCTTGACGTCTTCGACGATCATGCGGCTGGCGGGAGGGTATCCGCGAAAGACCCAGTAGAGTCCAACAAAGACAAGGAGAGTGACGAGAGTGACTCCGCTGGCGATGAGTCCCGTCTTCAAGACGTCCATCCTGTATTTATTTAGGATAGAGAACAGACGTTATTTTCCGCTCGCGAGCATACCATTCACGATACGCTTGGTGCTGAGGAATACCAGAAGCCAAGTTCCACATAAGACTATGTGTTTGACGCTCAGGTTCACCTAGGATATGGGGCTTTACGGTATACCACCGACCGTTATACCGGAACATTCTTCTTCTTTACATATACGAGCTCGCTGTCTTAAAAGCGGGCGGGGAATCCAACGAGGTTGGCACCAATACCGAAGCCAGCACCCGTGCGGGCCGAGGAGCCGACGGAGGGGGCATAGATATCGAGGATGGCGAACACGGCGAGGGCCGTGAGGGCGATCGTGCCGATCTCGTCGACGCGGAGCTTCTTGCCCGGGAGCAGGTAGCACGCCACGGCAACGGCGAGGCCCTCCAGGGCGTACTTGACTAGACGCTTGACGAGGTCGGCAACGTCAATGCCGACAGACGGGGCGGGGGCGGCCTTGGCAGAAGGATCGGACATTTGTTTATACTTGAAGAAGGAGAAAAATTCAGGTGGGTAAGTAAGGATGATCTCGACATATATAGTTATTGTTCTGTAAGTTCTGGCCATCGTATCGCTAGAGACATGTGCGATGAGCTGCTTCAAAACGTCCATCGAAGACTGGCGGTTCTTCCTTCTGGGTGTCTTCTTTTATTCGATGGTCGGCCTGGTGTTAGTCCAGACATTCAAGCTGACTGGGATGGCGTTCACAAACGCACTGTGGTCGGGTCTGTCGGTCATGGCAACAACCACGGTGGGAGTCCTCTACTTCAAAGAACGACTCCACGTCCACGACTACCTTGCCATCGCGATGATCGGAGGGGGCGTCCTTATCTTGAAATTCACCGACTAGAAGAATAATGGACAAGGCGTTTACCTCTGTTATCCTCCTGTCGATCGTAGAAATCTATGGAGACTTCGCCCTGCGGTTTTACGCACAGACAAACAACCTCACATATCTGTATCACGGTATCGCCGGATACGTGGGCGTCGTGTTTTTCCTGATACAGTCGCTACGACACGGCAACGTCCTGTACGTGAACGGTATGTGGGACGGCATCTCGGGCATCCTGGAAAGCCTAGCAGCGTACATAGTTCTGGGAGACCGACTGGAGAAACCGATACAGTATGTCGGTCTTGTCCTGACGTTTGCGGGAATTATGCTCATGAAGGCATAACAAGAAACGCGGGAAAAAAGCATTTTAACGTGTAGAGGGGGAAAGTATAAATGAGCTCTCGGCAGAAGGTTGAGCTTCCGAAGATGGACGAGGACGGCGTAGTAGACTACCTCGACGAGGACCCTGAGCTGCCCAACCAGCGGTACTGTATTGTGTCCTTCATCTCGCCTGAGAAGGTGATTGAGCGGAAGCAGGACTTCTTCTTCAAGAAGTTCCTACAGTGGACAGACTACGATTTTAAGGTGAAGGGGCTGGAGCATCTGGCCGACTATCTCTCGAAGAAGTACTCGCTGAAGATCGATGACGTCATGAAGGACGTCCACGATTTCGAGAAGACGCACCGCGACGAGCTGAAGAACTCGGATGTCCCGGAGCAGTACCAGGTGTTCCTCCTGAAGCACGAGAAGGAGGTCCAGGAGGCGTTTGACAAGGCCAACAACTTCCAGTGCAACATTCGCGGCGTCAAGGTTCGTCGTGCCTTCCCGTCGTACGAGGAGGCCCAGCTGTGGTGTAAGGTGCTCCAGCGGAAGTACCCGAAGGACAACCTCATGATCGGCCGTATGGGCTGCTGGCTGCCGTGGGAGCCGTCCGAGCACCTCATGGAGAACGTGGAGTACGCGAACTCCCAGCTGAACGAGATCATGCGGAAGTACAAGGAGAACGAGGCGAATCGCGAGCTGTTCTTTGCTGAGGAGCGTGAGGCATCCGTGAAGGCCCAGAAGGAGGAGAATGCCAAGCGTCGGGCGGAGCAGAATCAGCTGCAGGATCTCGCGAAGCCCGTTCACCCGGCGGAGGGAGCCATGCGAGACTAGGAAGCGTTTAAGTCGTTTCCGCTTTCTAAAAGAAATGACAGATCATCTACAGCATTTAACAGATTCAGAGATTCTGGGAGTGGGGATTCCCCGTCTTTTCCATATGGTATGGGTGGGCCCGAACCCTGTTCCCGACTTTGTAGTCCGTAATTTTGAAGTGTGGAAGACGTTGATGCCGTCTTGGACCTTTCGTATGTGGACGAACGACGACATTCACAGTGGTGAGTTCCCAGAGGATATTCTTGTTCGGATTCATGAAAGCACGAAGGGTGTACAGAAGTGCGACATCATGAAGTACTTTATTGTGGAAAAGTATGGTGGGGTGTACATGGACGCAGATGTCACGCCGGCGGCATCACTCGAGCCAATTATCCAGCTGAACAAGAAGCTTGTACTGTGCCACGACATGGACGTGACGTGGGAGTACATGTCGGTCGGATTCTACGCCGCGGTCCCACACCACCCCGTCCTACAGAGGGCGTGCAATGACGTGTACAACGCAACGCTCAACACGGACGATCCGCATCTACATACAGGGCCGATCGTGATGGGACGGGCGTTCTGGAATACTCCTCCTACGGATGAGAAGTACGCTCTTCTTCCTTCCCGGTTCTTTTACCATAACAATGACTTCCCGGGGAAGTTTGGAACGCACGAGTACGCTCGGATGTGGTCTTAACCGTGTTTTTCCTTTCGCACCCACACGGACGGACCTTTACGCTGGGACGCAAGTTCGGCATTGTAATCGTTGGCCGCCAGCATGGTGGACATAAACGGTTTGTTGTCGGCCCATAAAGAATCCGCACACATGTGGAACTGGGGGTGGTCGCTGGCCTTGTACCAAAACACCTGATCTTCGAGTTTATTCGACGACGACGAATTACAGATCACGAGGCATTCATAGTTTTCCGTACACTGGTCCATGAACTGGCAGAACATCTCGAAGGACGGAAACATACCTGCGTAATTCTCGTAGATACGCCGGCGGTTTCCGAGGATGTTTTCGCGGAGAATGAATACGAAGTCTACGTTCGTGCGGAGGTTGGGGGTAATACCGAGGGGGTACTGCATGGTGATCATGGTGGACAGATCAACGTGGCGGCCGTTCATGAACACGTATCGGGTCGACTCCTCTTTGATCCACGAGGCGTCGTAGAGACAGTCGTCGAGAATGAGAAACGCACGGGGGTCTACATTAGACCCCGCACCACCCGCTCCACGCTGCTGCTTCAAAGCAAGTTGACGCCGAATGACGTTCATGATAATTTCAGGTTTGTACTTGTCATGAATGAGTTTGGAGGGGACCATATCCTGGAAGAAACGGTTGGCTACCTCTGTTCCGGAAATCACGGTTCCAATCGGGAACGCATCCTGGTTGTGAAACAGAATATCACGAACCAAGAACGATTTTCCGGTATCCTTCTTGCCGATAATGACGATCATGGGAGATTTGCGTGAATCAATCGCACATCTCTGTTTGATCATATCCATATTGAATTGACGAATGTTGAAGTTCATCTCCTTCCTTAGTATTTTCACAGGAGTAAATAATGTCAAAAAATACCCACGCATACACGATTCATACCATCCATCTGACCTCGGGGGATGCTGTGCGAGTCACAGGGAATATTGCGATTTACTCGGTGATCTATACAATCGCTGGAGCGTTTCTGTCGTATATTCTCTACTACCTATTTGACGAGTTCAACGAAAAATGGGAGGCCAGAGGGCTGGGGTATCAGCTCTTTGATGTATCGGCCGAAGTGAGTATTATTGGAGTGGTGGCCTTCTGGCTGGTCTACTTTATAAACGTATCAGCTCCAATTATCCCTGTCCGCAGAGGGCTGGAAGATTTCGTGGACTCCTACACTGCTGGTCTGTTCTTCATGTTCGCCATCTTTATTTTCCTGGGAGATCTTACCAAAAAACTGACTTACATTTTTGATACGTTTGTAGGGTCACACTTTGACCGAGTATTCCCTGACGAAGGCTCAATGATGGACGGGACCCTGCGGTACAGCGAGAAGCAAAAAGCAGGGAAGTAAACATAACGGGAACAGGAATGCCAAAGCCAACGCCCGACTTGCGAACATCCAACATCCAATTGGACGTTCAGAAGTACTCGAACCTTCCGGGGCTCCAGGAGCAGTCGCAGAAACTCTGGGGTCTTCGCCGCATCCAGCCGTACTTCCCCTCCATCCAGAAACTGTTCAAGCTGGAGAATGTGAGGATGCCGTACCACTACGGCCTGAAACTCCAGCTCCCGATCCAGACGATCAGCTCCGAGTCAAGTGTCTATGTCTCTGGCAAGGAGGTCCCAGTCCATCTCAAGAAAACCATGCTGTTCTCGCCCTACCGAGTCATGCACGGAGACTATGCGGGCACTGGACTTCCAAACACGGACGAGGCTGTATCGGAGCCTCTGCGTATCCAGAGCCCGTACAATGCCGCATACGTGGGATCCCTGGCCTCTGTGGTTCTATCCGAGTCTGGGTGCCAGCATTTCCCGAAAGTGTACGGCGTCTTCTCGGGAATCGCCGAAAAACATGTCCTAGATATCTCGGACGATTACGAGGATCTGTGTGATCGCCCGTGGTTCTCCCAGAACATCGGGCACTTCTTTGACCTGCGTCTACGCAAGCCCGAGATGCCCGTTCTCGAGCTGTCGGACGCGACGGAGGCGATAGATTTGGGAGCGGTGGAACTTGAACCCCTTGCTCTCCCGTCGCCGCCAGCCGATGTGATCATACAGTACGAGCCAGAAGAGACGCACGACGATATGGGGGAGTCGGACAGTTGCTCGACAGATTACGTGTTCAAGGTTCATTCGGCCTCGAGCGATAGCGAGGATGATGATGATGATGATGAGAGCGAAGAGACAGGCGACGGGTTTTCGCAGGATGAGTTCGATGAGGCGTTTGCCCATGCGATCTTCAAGGATACCCCGATCCAGATTACGGTCATGGAGAAGTGCCAGGGAACAATGTACCTTCTGTTCAAGGAGACCGCAGATGTGGCAAGGCGGTGTGCGTGGCTCGCCCAGGTCATTTTTGCCCTGGCGTACGCCCAGCGGACGTTCGCGTTTGTCCACAATGATCTCCACGTGATGAATGTCATGTACATAACAACCACCGCAGAGTTCTTGTACTATAACGTGGGCGGCAAGAACTACTGCGTTCCGACGTACGGCAAGCTCATGAAAATCATCGACTTTGATCGGGCGTCGTTTGCGGTGAAGGTCCCGAAGCTGAAAGACTCGAAGTTTTTTATGTCCGACCAGTTCCACCAGGACGAGGAGGCGGGGGGACAGTACAACATCGCACCATTCTACAATTCCAAGTACCCTGAAATCAAGCCAAATCCGTCGTTTGATCTGGTGCGACTTGCCACGTCGCTTTTCTGGGACTGTTTCCCGAAAGGACCCGATGATGAGTACGCGTCCAACCCTCTGTTCAAGATATTCATGTCGTGGCTCACACTTCCCGACGGAAAGTCTATCCTGTTCCGGGATCCTGAGAATGGGGACTTTTCGGAAAGGTACCGGGGGTTCAATCTGTACAAGGCCATTGCCAGGTACTGCCGAGATACGGCGGTGCCTCGCAAACAAATCGAGAAGTTCGGGTCGCCCTATCTCATTGACAAGGTTCCCCGCGGAGAATCGTTTTTGGTGATTGAGTAGGTTCGTTTACACGCAGCTTCCGTCCTGCTGCTGCTTCTTGCCCTTGGGGCAAGTGTGGGTGTTGGCCATCCCCTCGCGGCGGCCGGCAACAAGGTGGTGGGTGAAGTGGTAGACCAGGGCAAAGATGACACCGTGGACAGCAGCAACGGTCAGCTTCGATCCGCCCGGGGGCAGGCGGACGAGCACACCGGGAGTGAGGGCAACGAACAGAACGACAACAAAGGCGAGCTTGAGCCACTGCATTGTATTGTTTTATATCTTCCGAAGAAGAATGTTTGATATTGACAAGGGTACTCTATGTCAAGATTATGCTCTAGTGACTTTTCACAACTTATAAAATCACGTGCTATTCTTGGGCCGTATTATCCAGTTCTAAACTGTGCGGTGGCCCAGTCTCCCAAACTTGGAAATGTTATCGTTGTGGATGGAGTAAACGGCAACGATTCTACCGGAACTGTTGGGGGGCTGCCTTACAAGACCGTCAACGCTGCTATCTCGGCCGCGTATTCTGGAGTCCATGTGTGGATTCTTCCGGGAATCTACGAATTGTCTGCGGGAATCACGATTCCTAGCGGTGTGTCGGTCCGCGGAGTCAGTCTCCAGACCTGTACAATTCAGATGACGAATGTGATTGCGAACACCACACTGGTCACGATGGGAGAATCATGCCGTATAGAGGATCTGACTCTGACCCTGACGTCAGGAAGTCATTATACGCTCACAGGAATCTCGCTTCCCGGGACAACTGCCCAGACATCCAAGGTCCGCACGTGCGTTCTCACCGTCCGTAATTCCGCCGCTTCGGTAGGAGGAACATCTGCAGTCACGGGCGTGAACGCTTCCGGAACCGGTGTACTTTCACCTGTATCCTTCTCGTTCAATTCCCTGAAGGGATCTACCATCAACGTCTATTCCAACGGCGGCGGGAATAAACGTGGAGTTCTGGTATCTTCGTCAAATACACTGACCACCCGCGACTTGAACGTGTATGTTGCTGCCCCCACCGATTCAACATCTACGGGATCGTACGTCGGAATTGAGACGAACGATGCTACAGCGAATCAGTACGGAAGCATTCAGTTACGTGCGACAACGGTGGGAACATTCACAAGCTCGATCAGCGGAACAAACTCGGACATTTTACAGACCACACCTTCATCGATTGTGACACCCACGTATCTTGCGACGGCGGGTATTCAGATCGGTCCAGGAACAGACTTGGTGACCAAGAGTGCGGGAGGTAAGGGGTTCTCGTCGTATGTGTATCCGACCACGATTTATTATGGGTTGAAAGGAAATGTTACTAGTGCTCCTGCTGGATGGTTATGGCCAGGGACACAGGCAGTAAGTGCAGGAGCATTTCCAGATACTGGACTTCCAGCAGCATACTACCGTATCCAACAGCCATGTATTCTTTCGGGAATGGCGGTTGGTCTAAACGTATCGTGCGGGGGTACAAACTCACTTACAATCCTCGTCCAAAAAACGCCGATTTCAACAGGGGTGAAAGTGGATACATCGTATACACTCACACTCAGCGGGGCAGCTATCACCGGATCGTTCTATAACGCATCTGTGAACTTTGCAGCAGGAGACTATATTCACACATACCTTTCGTATACATCAGGTAGTCCCGCCAACAATGCCCACGACGTAACAGTTCAGCTAGATTTGTTCTAATTAAAAACTGGGCCTGCCCACGAACATATCCTGGACGGCCGTGGACGCAGAAGCAACCGTTGCAACGGCAGTCTCCGTGTCTCCGCCCATGGCGTACAGCAGCCCACCCGCACCCGCTCCCGACAGCAGGCCAATCTTAGACGCATCCGTCCAATCGACCGGCTGCTTCTTGGTATACCGCTCGGCAGCGTAGACGACAACTCCAGCGAGGGCGACAAGAACAATGACAATCAGAAGGTTCGTGTCGACCATTGTATTTGATAGGTTCTGCTGGATTGTTTACAACTTTAGAACGAGCTCTCCGTCCTTTGCCTCGACCTTGACATCATTCTCTTCCTCCTCCTTCTTCTCATCAAGGCTCTCAAAGTCGATCACGGCGGTCTCATCCGACAGCTGGAGCTTAGGGTGCTCATCGTCATCCGTTCCCTCATCCTCGTCCTCAAACACCACCTTCTTCTCGGGTTCTGGCTCCGGTACAATCGGCGGAATCACATCCTCGGCCTTCTGGGGCGTATCGTCAACGGAAAAGTAGGTGTTCACAATCGACTGCCAGGGAAGGAAGGAGTCCAGAACGGTATCAAACGCCGTATCGAGAATCGTGTCGATCTCCTTGCGATTACGAGCCTGCTGCTCCGTCGTAACTCCGAACGTGCGGAACAGGTACGCGTGCTCCCACGAACGACGGGCGACCTCCTTGTAGTACTCGTGTACGAACTTGGGCAGCGGAGGCCGCTCGAACTCCACATCAATGCTGTCCTGCGTCGAGCGGTACTGGATCGCGGCGAAGGCACGGAGGTATGTGAGGAGCACACCTGTAAGAAGTTCCTCGAGGTACGAGCACTTGGATGCGGCAATGATACGCTTGACTTCGGCCTGAAGAACCTCGTCGGTCCACACTGGAATACGGGTCAGAAGGTTCTGGAACGTCTTCAGAATCTGGTCTGTCTGGTTATTCTTCTCGCAGATGGTCTTGGCGTTCTCGTACACGCTCCAGATTCCCTCGGTGACGTGGGGGAGTATCATCAGCGAAAAACGGTTGCGAATGTGCCGCTTGGCGAACTGGGCCTCATCCTTAAGAGACATGCGATTTGTCTTGAGAGCTCATATCTTTACGTGTACAATGAACGCCAGTGTTCGGGAAGAGCAGTGTTGAAGTCCGTGAGAAGCGTCTCGACCATCCTGCGGTCCAATTTCATGGGGAACTTCACGGGAATCCAGAATTTGTACGCCTTGGCACTCTGTTCGTCGGAGATGCGGATGAGGTTCACGCGGGATACTACGGCGTCGACGACACGAATGAGGTTGCGTACACCCTCTTCATTGTTCGAGTACTCCTTGATAATGTACTCTGCCGCCTCTTCCGTCGCCGACAAATCAGAGGAGGCAATTCCAGCATGCTTGAGGATATCGGGCCAGATATAGTTTGCGACAATGATCTTCTTCTCGAGTTCCTTGTACCCTGGAATGTTGATGACCCGCATACGGTCTTTGAGTACAGGGTGAACGCGGCTCTCGTCGTTGAACGAGAATACGAAGAGACACTGGGACAGATCAAAGTCTATCCCGGCAAAGTAGCGATCGTGGTAGTGAGAGTTCTGGGACCGATCTGTCAGGTGGATCAGCATGGATATGATTTCTTCGCCGTGAGGGGTTCCACTGACCTTATCGAGCTCGTCGAAGTACAGTACGGGGTTCATACACCCTGCCTGCATGATGGCGTCTACAATACGACCCCACATGGATCCCTCGTAGGTGTAGGAATGACCAGTATAGTGAGCGATGTCCGACGCACCTCCGAGGGAGGTGAAGATGAACGGACGACCGAGGACTTCGGCGATCCCGTTGCGAGCGAAGGATGTGTTATGTGTTACAGTGAAATCTCCTAAGAGGTATCGATGGTTCCCATCTAGTGTAAATCCGTAATAGTCACCCTCTCCAACAGGTCTTACCATAATCTGGGACAGAAGTGCATCTTTCGGCTGTTGGCGAACACCAGCCTTCTTTCTATGAATCTTTGTAGGGATGATGTGCGTATTCCCGGATATGAATATCCGGTAATATGTTCCCTCTCGTTTTTCTCCATTGTAAGTGCATGATTTTACACATGGTCTCATAGTTGTTGCGAGTCCAAGAGATCGTGCTAGAAACACGATATCGTCTGCTAGACGTTTAGACTTCTGAATCACTTCAAAGCAGTTGTGGATCAAGCATCCATCACTATCAAGTATACCTGCTAGAACTTGCAGACGAACATTCCGGTCATTGATTTTATAGTCGGTAGGAATGTGTTTATTGTTAATAAGATTGTGTGATTGAAGAACGTCGAAGAATATATTGCAGTTCTTCTTGTATCCACGTATCGCATAATCATATTGGCTGCGATATACAAGCATTGAGTCGTATCTACGTAGTGACGTATTCAGGTATCCTAGAATCACTGCATCCTGGATTGTAATTTGTGGTTTAGAGCTCGTTCCGTCTCCGAGCCACAATCCAATTATATACGGATCAAAGTCCACGTTCTTTGAATCAAAGTCTACGCCAACTGAATACCCCTTCAGATTTTGCCGGTGATACTCGGGGAGTTTTAGGTACTCTTTTACACTGATTTCAAGAGTGTTGTCTCCCGAGTACTCCATATCTATGTACTTGCTCGCCTGTTCATACGAGTCGAATGTCATGCTTTTATACGTAAGCGTTGCAGCATCCAGAACAGATGCCTTGAAATGTAGACCATTTCGTGTTGGGCGTGTACTTATCCGGTTTCCTCCTGAATACTGCAGGCATAGAATATGTTCCGAATTTACAGTGTATACTTGTCCCTTCGTAGGAATAATATCGTACATCATATCACGCCCCCTTCCCAGAGTTAGAACCATTCTAGGCCTGGAATTGTCTCCCATGATCTGGTCTCCAACCACTATATCCTGTACCATCTTCGTGGTTCCGTCATACATCAGTATCGGCGTATCCCTTGCATGACACTTGCCTACACCCATAGAACCCCGCATAGCAATGACGTTGCCGACCGAGGACGGATTGGAAATCCACTGGGCGAGTGTCTGGAGGATCTGAGTCTTGGCGGAGACCATTCCGTACGTCGCCTTGTCCATCTTTTCCCGGGCGTTCTTCAGGAAATCAGCACACTTGGTCTCGCCGTCCTTGAGTGTCACTGGCAGGGGAACGTGCTTTCCAAAAGGAATACGCAGAACGCCGTCGATCCAGTTACGGAGTTTCTGGGACTCGCCGTTGTCGGGGCCCATACGGTTCATAGCATCAACTTTACGAATGACCTCAGACTGGACTTTTGGAGGCATGTCCATATCGAGGACGCGAAACTTGTACGGAATATCCGACTCTCCGAGAATTTCGGAGATCGTCTTCATCTTTTTCAGAGCCCCCTTCTTCGCCTGCTTCCCCATCCCCTCGAAATACTCGCTCTCGCGGCGGGAGAGACGCAGGGGGGGTTCGTCCTTGTCCTTGCCCTTATCTTTGCCCTTCTTCTTGCTATCTTCGCCGATGATGAATAGGGGCTGATTACGGTTTCCTCCAAGACGGCTGGCAAACAGGCTCTGGATGAAAGCATGGGGGATCTCATCCTCATCCTCATCCTCCCCTTCTTCTTCTCCATAGTCCTCGTATTCCTCTCCTTCCTCCTCCTCCTCCTCCTCCTCCTCGTCGACACGGGCATGAAGATGAATCTTGACAGATACGGGGAGAGTTGAAGGAAGAGTGATTCCGTGAATCGTCTGGGTCGCGGGTTCCTCTTCCTCGTCGTCATCTTCACCATCAAAGGTAGAATCGTCATCCTCATCCTCGTCGTCGAACAGCGTATCGTCATCCACCCATCGCACGCTCTCTATCGGCTTATCCTTGCTGCGTAAAGGGTATCGGTTGTTCTTCGTATGTTCCGGCGGCTGATTCGGAGGGGCAGCCTCGCCGCTCTTGGTCCGACGACGACGTGTAGCGTTCTTCAATGTTTCGGACATATTACTCTTGTCCTCCAGAAGAAAGTTTTGAGAGACAATCCATTTTGTCGGATATGTATAAGGAATGGACGCTGTCTTCATAAAGAAGGCACAAAACATCGTAGATTACGAAACTGCCCACGATCCTAAAGTCCGCGAAACTCTTCAGATCGTCAAGGAGTTTATTCAGGCCAAGCGTGTCCTGTGCTACGGCGGAACGGCGATCAACAACCTCCTGCCGAAAGAGGACAGGTTCTACGATCCGAACTACGATGTTCCCGACTACGATTTCTATAGCGAGAAGCCACAGATGCACGCCCTCGAACTCGCGGACATTTTCTACTCCCGCGGATTCCGGAACATCGAAGTCAAGCCTGGGGCACACTTGATGACATTCAAGGTGTTTGTGGATTACACTGGCGTCGCCGACATCACGTACCTTGAGCCGCCGATTTTCAAGACCTTGTGGGACGAGGAACTCATCAAGGGCGGCATACATTACGTATCCCCGAACTTCCTGCGGATGTCGATGTACCTTGAACTGTCTCGTCCCCGCGGCGACGTGTCCCGCTGGGAAAAGGTGTACAAGCGTCTGATGCTGCTGAACAAGCATTACCCTGTAGGATGTACCCCCCACCCAGAAAAGTCGCACAGTCTCCTGGGGGATGCTCAACGCGATGGAGTGGAAAAGCTGCTACAGACAAAGGGTATTGTCCTGCTGGGCGTCCACGCAGTAGAACTACATTCGCGGAGTCGCAGCAATGTCTGGCAGACTCCCGTGGACGTTCTGGCCGACGATATGTCTGCCACCGTCAACCAGTTCATGAACGTCTTAGGAGACGTCGATGTCAAGGAACGGGACGCGTACGCCGAGCTTCTGCCCGCCCACATTGATATCATTGACAAGGCGACGGGTTCCCTGGTGGTGCGGGTGTTCAAGACGTTTGCGTGCCACAGCTACCACCTCCTCCAGAACGGGCTGAGAGTCGCATCCATTCCCACCCTGCTCCAGTTCTTCTTTGCGTTTGTCTACGCCGACGCTCATTTCATCGAGGGAGGATACGACCAGGACCGCGTCATCTGTATTTGCCAGCGGCTCATGGATCTGGCGGCATCCACGAAACGCCGATTCGATCTCCTGACCCCTCTGGACTGTCTGGGACACCAGGAAACGCTCACGGAAATCAAGAAGAACAAGAGCGATCTGTTTGAAAAGACTCCCAAGAAATCAAATGAGTTCTTGAGGCTCTTTTTTGCGTATAAACCGGGAACGCTGAACAAGACGCAGAAGAACCGGATCAAGACGATCCTCCGGAAAACTGCGAAATCATCAACGCACGATTTAGTATCGGATCAGACTGACTGAGACGTTGAGTAGGCTGTATGGCGTGTACGACGACGAACCGCAGGGAGTACACTGGGGAGTCGTGTACCCTACGCCCTTTACGAGGGGATTATACGGTCCGTACGGCTGGGTGGTGTGGCCCATATCTTTGAAATCCGTTTGGGGGATTCCGCCGATCGGCTTGTAATTCTTCTGCGTCGAGCTCAGGTTCTGGTAATTCCGTTTCGTACCCTGCTGCCGAAGCAGACGCGTGAAATCCGACGAGTCGCGGACACGATTCACAAAATTCGGCGTGGTGTCCTTGTACGCATTCGCGGTGACAGAGCATAAAGACATACTGTATCTTTATTGATGACTAAGAATAAAGATATAGATGACCGAAGACTTGGTTGTCCTGTTTCTGGTTACAATGCTCCTTATCGTAACCATTGCCGCAACAACAACGGAACGCGAGTACATGAGCCCAGACGAGAGCCTAGAAATAGTGACAAATTCGCTCAAGAAGGTTGGCCCGGAGGGAACGTACGCCGCCTTTGACACCCAGCTTTCAAAATATGAAGACCTCGTTGCCAAGGACGATGCTGGCGGCGAGTAGAAATGTTCACATGAATAAACAATGAAGCCCATCAACAAGTATGTCCTGATTGGCTTCGTCGCACTTGCCGTCTTGGTTGTATGCCTTCTCCGTCCTCGCCGGGAACATCTGGATATGAACCACGTAGACCAGATCAACGACCGCCTTTCGAAGTTGGAGGCCAAGATCGAGGAGTCCGAGTCTAAGCGTGGTAAGAGCACCGGTGAGGTGATCAACGCTCTGGGAAGCAGTTAATATATATCAAGAATAGCAATGAAGTCCTATGTTCTTGTGGGGTTTATTATGCTCGCTATTGTCGCTGTGATATTCATCACACGACAGCAACGGGAAACGTTTGATAGCATGACCGCCCAGCTTCTTGTGAAGCCAAACATCCGCCTCTCGAAAATCCAGACGTCGCAGGAAAAGGTCGAGGACGCGTTGAACGCAGGTGCGGGCAAGGCTGCGATCAGGGGGATTCTGTGATCAACTAACTACTGTGCTGTCCAATCCACCAGTCGGTGGAGAGGTAGGACGGATAGAAGGGCAGTGTGTTCGCACTCACGGACGGCCGGGTATTCGCCAGGCTGCGGACGGCATCGGGGGTCAGGGCGTAGTTGTAGTACACCAAGCTTCCGATCTGACCATTCCACCCGCCGTTTCCAGCGACGTAGACTGGCTGCTCATTCTGGAGGGGCAGCCGCTTCATTGTGATGTGGCGGTACAGCAGGCCGTTGACGTACACATCCATCGACCGCTGGTTGACACAGACCGCAAGGTGATTGAGCTTTCCGGCGGGGAGGTTTCCTATGACAACCTGTTCTGGGTTATTCTTGTCGTACGTATCCTGCGTCACCGTGATCTGGTTCTTTCCGCTTGTCATGACGACGGAGGGGGACTGGAGGGTGAGGTCAAGATTTCCCTTGGTGAACAGGATGGGGCTCTTGTTCTGGGGGTCAAAGTCGTTAATCAGGATCCAGGCGGCATACGAGAACTCGATGCCCTGATCCTCGTTGTTCGATAGAGGCAGGAGGGCATCGTACTCCTGATTCGTCATTCCGTCCTGAAGAGGACCCACGATTGTCACGCTCGCCAGTGTCGGCTGTAGTCCCCGGGGCGTAGATGACCAGAATCCGTATCCGAACTCGTAAAAGATGAGGATACCGATGCCCAGCACAATGAGCGTCATGAGGGATATCAGTATGGTCCGTGTGTCCATAGTGCCTTGTTATTTTAGAAGGTATACTTGTTTATTTCCTGTCCCGTCGGATCAACCACCGCGAGTTTCACGACGTAGGGGTTCGTGGGTGTCGATGCCGTCGACGCTGTCTGGGCGACCGCGGCGGACGGCGGGCCCGCCTTGTAGAAGGCCATCGCCATGTTGGGATTGAGAGCACCCGCGTAAAAGTTGAGGGCTGCCAAGTTCCCTGAGAATCCTCCGTTGCCCATGACCGTCGCATCGCCGCCCGGGGCCTGGGGTACAGACGGGAGCAGGCAGGAGCGGACGAGCATGCCGTTGAGGTAGATGTCTACATTACGGCTGCTCACTGACAGCGAGACGCAGAACCAGGACTGGAGGGGTACATTCTTCACCTTACATGTGAACGAATCGTCGGTGGCTCCCGTGAGTCCTACGGGCGAAGGGGTACTTGATCCTCCCGATCCAGCGGCTCCAGACATGAGGTTGATCTTGACGTCCAGAGTGTTCTCAACAGGGTCGAGGAACACATAGGGGTTCAGAGCACCAGACGCTCCGCGAGTCAGAACCTGCTTCTCCTGCCCGAACCGGTAATTCCAGTCCTGGATGAACATCCACCACTGTACTCCGTAGTTTCCGCCGTTCGTTCCGACCGAGACGGGGATCGACGATCCTGGGATCGTCATGGAGGTGTTGGTTGTGACACCCGCCGCAGGTGTGACGGAACCAGACCAGGTAGGGACAGTAAAGGTGCCCTGGACGATGAAGAACGTCCCATAAATGAGGAGGGCGGCCAGCACCGTGAAAATCACGAACCACATGATGCGGGAGCTCATGGGATCCGTCGAGCGGGCAAAGTAGTAGTACGCCAGAGCAAGTTCAACGACCACAAAGACGATTGTGGCGATGGTCGAGCTGGTGATGAACGTGAACGAAACTCCGCTTGCGGGTCCGGCGTTCGCAGTTGCCGACTTGGCGTTCGGGTTCGGTGTCGCGGCCGCAGCAACCGCCGCAGCATTCGGATCAGTGGACATTCTTATTGTTAGAAGAAGAGGTAAAAACGGAAGCAGAAATATCTGGATGGCAGATAGACCAATTGAAATGTCTGTTCCCACAATCTTCTGTAATAACTGCGGACAAAGAGGACATACGTTCCGAGACTGCGGCGAGCCTGTCCTCTCCTGCGGAATCATCCTCATGCGAAATTTGACGAACCCCGGCGACCCATCGACTCTCCCCCTTCACACGGAAGACATTGAAGTTCTGATGGTGCGACGCAAAGACAGTATGTGCTATACCGATTTCATTCGTGGTAAGTTCGATCCCGCCGACAAAGTCTACGTCCGAACGCTTCTTGACAATATGACGCAGCAGGAAATCGCACGACTCAAGAATGATACCTTTGACGCCCTGTGGTCCCGACTGTGGAACAACTCGGATCGGCACGAGTACGAAATGAAGTTTGCGAAGGAGAAGTTCGATGCGGCGAAGTCTGAGATCGATGCGTCGGTGTCCGTGTACATTGAGCCCGAGTGGGGATTTCCCAAGGGTCGTCGTCTGAAGTGCGAGAGCGACCAGGGATGTGCCGAGCGGGAGTTCTTTGAGGAAACCAATATTCCGCGGTCATCGTACACGATGGTCTCGGGCATCCAGCTGGAAGAAACCTTTGCGGGAACCAATGGGATCATGTACCGCCACAAGTACTTTCTCGCGGTCATGTCTCGGCCGGACAGGATCGATATCCACCAGCGGTTCACGAACATGCAGAAGCGGGAAATTTCGGCGATCGGGTGGAAGACCATGGCCGACTGTATGAGCCTCACCAGGCCGCAGTATACTCAGAGACGCAGGATGCTTCAGGATCTCTCGGCTCTCGCTGAAACAGTTGAAGTTCGTCTCCCGAAGGAATAATAAGAGACGAGATGACTGTATTCGCACTGTCAACCGCTCGTGAATGGGGACTTATGTTTGGACTAGGGTGTGGAATTTATGCGTTCTTTTTTCTTCTGGGATTCGGATTTTCTGCGGCCGCTACGTTTCATGAGTGCGAGAAAGCCGATGCCGCCAAGAATGCCAAATATGGAGCTATCTGGGCAGTCTACCCCACACTTGGATGGTTCATTATTCGGTCGTTCGAGATTCTGCGTGTCCAGTTTGATCGGTTCTACCGCAGTTTTGATACGTCCGAGGGAGGCATTGAGCGGGCCGGGTGGATTTCGATAGGGTACTTCCTGACCCTGGCGTGTGTGGTCGGAATGTACAGTCTGGTGGGGGACTCCGTCAAGGATGTGTGTATACCCAGCGTAGACGAAGCGACAAAGTTTAAACAGGACATGGTTGCCCAAAAGGCCGCGAAGGACGCAGCGATCAAGGCTGCTCAGGAGTCAACACCGGCTGTCACACCGGTAGTAGGTAGTGTACCAGCAGGTAAGACGTGATGGCCAGCATGATGATCCACCACCATAGCGGAAACACGGTTGCGTCCTTACGTCCCGCACCGAACTCCCGTACCTTTCCGCCATCAAACACGAGGGCCGGCCGAAAATATAGGAGAGCGGATACTAAGAAGAGATAGATAGTGAGCATCCATACACGAGGATCTCCGTCCAAATTCATTGTATCATGAACGTATTTTATTTACGTTGTTGATACAATGACGACGGCATTTGTGTTGCCGAATCGCAAGGCCTTTGCCGACTTCATTGCCCGAATATACCTGAAATACCGTAAAGATCCCGCCCCTGACGACGAGGGCGTAGATCTCTGTCTCCAGCAGACGGGAAAGACGACTCGCGAACTCCTGCCGTACCAGAAACTCGTTCGCGACTACCTGTCGATCGAAACCCCATATCGCGGTCTTCTCGTGTACCACGGCCTGGGATCTGGAAAGACCTGCTCGGCCATCGGAGTAGCCGAATCGCTCCTGTCCACCAAGAAAGTGTGGGTCCTGCTCCCAGCCTCTCTCCAGGACAATTTCAAGCAGGAGATCCGAAAGTGCGGAGACGCAATCTATGTCCAGAACAATTTCTGGGAGGTCCGTATTATTCGTAGCGAAGCCGACAAGGCTCCCGCTCTTGCGATGGGGATGTCCGCAGACTTCCTAAGTAAGGGACGGTACTTTGTCACGGTTCCCGGCAAGGACTCGAATTACTCGTCCCTGCCCCGCGATTCGCAGCAGGGGATCAACGAACAAATTGACGATCTCATTAAGAACCGGTACAATTTCATCAACTACAACGGTCTGACTGGCGAGAGCGTCCGTCGTATTGTCCCTGATGACGATCCCCTGAAATCCAATCCGTTTGACAATGCGGTTGTGATCATCGATGAGGCCCACAACTTGATTTCCCGAACGATCAACAATTCCGTCATCGGCAAACGGCTCTACGACTCCATATACTACGCGAAGGACTGTAAGGTCGTAGCACTCTCGGGAACTCCGCTCATTAATCGCCCCAACGAGATCGCATTTCTCCTGAACCTGCTGCGTGGACCCATCGAGCGAATTGTAATACCCGTGAAGGAACTGCCGACATGGGACGAGGCGGGAATGAAGACGTATTTCCGTAAACTTCCAGAAGTGGACACGGTAGAATTCAACAGCGTGAAGCGGTCGATTCAGGTCACCCGCAATCCAGGTCATTTCAAGTCGGTGTACAATAAGGAGGGCGAGCGTATTGCCGTACAGTATGACGAAGCCGTGACATACAAGACTCCGGGAGATTGGGTTGACACTCTTCGCCAATCGTTTGCGGCTACATTTCCCGGCGGAGTCCTTGCCCCTCGTGAAAACATTCAGCGTGAAGCCCTGGAATGTCTCCCCACGAACTTTGCCGATTTCATGAACACCTTCGTCGAGGGTCTTGATGTCAAAAACGCCCTGCTTTTCCAGAAGCGAGTACAGGGTCTTGTGTCGTACTACAAGGGGTCCGACGAACGTATGCTCCCCAAACGGGTGGACGACGACAAGATGCTCGAACTCATCGAAATGTCCGACGAGCAGTTCAATCGGTACCTCGAAGTCCGGTGGAAGGAGATCCAGCAGGATTCCAAGAAACGTACGGGGGTGTCGGCCCTCAATGAAGACATGAAGACGTACCGTGTCATGTCCCGCCTGGCCTGTAACTACGCCGTTCCCTCGGATTTCCGTGCCCTCGCAGACGAGCAGGCCGAGGAAGATAATGAAGATGACAAGAAAGCTGTGATTCTGGCCAAGTTGCGTGAGAACCCCGACAAGTACCTCCGCGATGAAGGTCTGGCCACGTATTCTCCGAAGATGCGGAAGATTCTGGCAAACATCAAGACCGAAAACTTCAAGAACCAGTTCGTGTATTCGCAGTACCTCAAGCTCGAAGGTCTCGGTATTCTTGCGGCGATTCTCGATGCGAACGGGTATCAGCGGTACCGCTTAGTAAAGGAGGGAGGAAAGTACCGCGAAGCCCCGGATATGGATCCGGCCAAGCCCGCGTACGCTTTCTACACTGGCGGGATTGACCGGGCCGAGCTGGAAATCACGCGTTTGATTTTCAACGAGGATTACTTAGGTCTACAGTCCGATTACCCTGAACATTCGGGAAGCATGAAGGAAAGCATACTGAAACGGGGCGGAAAGAAGCTCCTGTGTATTCTGATGGCTACCTCCAGCGGTGCGGAAGGCATTAACCTCAAGAACGTCCGCCATCTCCACATTATGGAACCCCACTGGAATCCTGCGAGGCACGACCAGGTCATTGGACGCGGTATTCGCCTGTGTTCCCACGCCACCCGCCAAATTCTGTCGGAGGGATCCATCAAGGTTGACACGGTTCCGCAGGAGGAACGCACGATCCGCATATCGTTCTACGTGTCGGTATTCACAAAGGACCAGGCGTCGTCGAATACAGCGTTCAACATCGTTCCTATTCGGAGGGCGGACACCAGTCCTAAGAAGTACAATCTTCCAGAAGGAGGTGGAAGGGCACCTGAAGCGTTCATGACCAGCGACGAGTTCCTGTATGAAGTGTCGTACGAGAAGGAGCGAATCACATCGGGAATTACGCGACTGATCAAGCAGGCGGCAGTGGACTGCGAGATTCATCGCAAGCTACACTCTCGCGAGAAGCCCGTGCTTCAGTGTATGCGATTCGACAGCACGACCAAGAGCGAAGATCTGGCATTCAACCCGAATCTCAAGGATGACGAGCTTGATGCGTCCTACCTCAAGAACATGATGAAACGCAAGCGTCGGCTCCAGAGGGTAAAGGTCAAGGATTTCGTATTCTTGGTGGATCCAGATACCAAAGAGGTCTTTGACGAGCCGGCATTCGGAGACAAGCAACGTCTTCTACGATTGGGCGTGCTAAAAGAGGACAGAATAGAATTCTTTACCTATAATTAATGAAGCGGCGGGATACACGCAGGAATAGGCGTCGCACGGCCCGTCAGAAGAAATACCGTATTCCAATGATAGGCGGCGATGCGGTCATTGATGCGATGATGGCAAAGTATCCGATCGGAAAGCCCGTTATCATTAACCCCAAGAGCAGGTTTGTGGTGTGTACATACTGGTGGGGACGCGGAAACTCGAACAAGAATTACTGGCGGTTCGGAAACGAGACAACAGATATGGAGGTGAAGGAAGGCAAGAACCGCGTGAATTACGAATGTCCTTCAGAAATCAGCGAGAACTTGAAATGGGAGTATCTGGACGAACTACGCGATGAGGCCAATGTTCCGAAGGACAAGGTGAAGGAATGGGACAAGAAGACACTGGAGAGCCCAGAGTTCAAGGACGCACTCACAAAATTAGTGAATAAGACACTGGAATCCCGCGTTGCCAAAGGAGATGAGCGTCAGAGACCGATAAAGATGGAAGAGATGATCGAGCAGTGGAAGGAGATGTGTAAGAAGGCAAACTGTAACTACCTTGTCCAGGAGTATCCTTTTGAGCGGGGACAGTACCAGACAGCAATTAACATGAAACCCAATTTCATTGCGGCCGCACTGAAAGCCGCAAGCAAGGAAGGCCGAGCTGTTCTTTACATTGATGGCGATATGGTGATCAATCGGTACCCCGATATCTTCGATATGCCATCGGTCGATTTCATGGCACGAGGGTGGAACTGCGATCCCCGCAGTTCTTCGAGGTATATAACGAAGGGTATCTGCTTTGACCCCTACATCTTCGAGACGTCGGGGGGTATTATGTACTTTGCTCCTACCCCCCAGGCCGTTCGCTTGCTTGGACACTGGGCATGGTTATCCAGTTTCCCAGACATGAAGGGCAAGGCCGATGACCGTATTCTCTCCATCATTTTGACCACCGAACGTGAACACGATGCGATCTCGACTATCCAGCTGCCTATAGAGTACCTGTGGCTCACAGATGCCTACCTCTACCACCCCCCATCGCACATCGACAAGAGCAGGATTTACGTATCCCACCCCGCCTGCCTGACGTCCGAGGAAGCCGCACGCGAACAGGGTGCGGCCAATTCTCGTGAACCACCGGGGTACGAGGAGCTCATTATCGACCCTACAAACTGCGAGACGGACGGTGGATACTTCTATGAGTATGTATACTTCACCGAACGCCGGTTCGTGGAAACGTTCGAGCCTTACTTGAAGTACTTACGTATTGCCAAGAATCGCAACGGTAAGAGTCCAATCAAGGTGATTGACTTTGAGGATAAGTATGGGCCTTACAATACAGTATCTCTTCGCAACATTGATGCCATGAAGTCGGTGAAAGTTGTGACAGGACAGACGATGGTGACGCTTCCCCAGAGTGCGACCGTTCCCCAGATCCTTGCGAACTTAAAAGCGGGCATGCACGTCCTGGTCGGTCAGTTCAAGAATAAGTTTTCGTTTGATTACGATATGATTGCTACGAATAACGGGGGAGAACAGATCTCAGACTACCAGACGGAAATCAAGATTGAGACAGATCGCCCAATGTTTTTCGGTTCCGGAAACCCAGTCGTATACCATCTCCTAATGATGTGCCGCACACTGGACGACATGAACACGCATTTCAAACAAAGTTACGTATTTTCCAGCCGAATCCGTGGATTCTGGATAAAAACGGATCTGCCGAGAATGACGGAAGAAGCCGAGAAGGCACTCAAAGAGATCAACAAGAAAACACCATGACAACGTTCCTGAAAGTCGTCGCGAATCCCCTGGAGATCCATCTGTACAAGAAAGCGTCGGAGCTCAACATTGCTCCGCCGTTCTTTGAGAGTAATAATACGAGTTACCTGATCACCCAAGACATGGACGAGATGTGCCTGGCCGACAAGTACGGTCCCCAGCCCAAGAATATACCTGGGTGGGTCTGGAATCAGATTCATTACATTATCAATCGGCTCTTGAAGGAGGGCAACATGGAATACATTGATATCACACCCTACAACTTCATCGAGAAGGATGGAGTTGTATGGTGCGTAGATTACGGGCACGCAACGCCCTTTCGGGGTGAGATTAAGAACTGGTTTCTCAAGGACTTTGTGGGGAAGAAGCTCAAGTCTTGGAATCCCGATTTCCTCTAATCCTTCTTCTCCAGGATGCTCTCAAGGAAGGCGTCGCAGATCTTGGACCATGGACGAGAGCGGGCGACCGAAATACATTTTTCGCTTGTCTCGCGGCCCAGCATGCCCAGCGTCTTCTCCATCGCAGATGCGACCTCCTCGGCCGTCGTAGTATACTCTGTGAGACCGACGCCCGCGGTCATCTGGAGGTACGAGTAAGAGGAGAGAGGGCACCGCACACTGGTCTCGGGAGTCATGAACGACTTGTAGCAGTCCAGATCCAGAACCACCTGAGGGGCACCGGTGGCCATGTGCTCCAGCTGGCAGAGACCGAATCCCTCGCCGTTGGACGTGTTCACGCCCACGTCCGCCACATTGTACAGCTGGTTAATCGCCTCGTCGTTAAAGTAAGCAGTCGGAGGAGTCGTATCGACAATTGAGACGCGGGTGCCGTACTTCAGGTTGTCCAGCCCCAGAAGCTCGAGCTCGTTCAGGTAGATCTGGAGAGGCTGGTAGAATGCTCCGCCCTCCGGCTTCACTCCAGTGACAAGGAGGAGATGAAGCGGTTGGTCGGGGAGCTTCTTCAGCAGACGAGCAAATGCCATGATTGTGAGATCCAGACGCTTACGCTGGGAATTGCGGTTCATGTTCAGGAACACCTTGGCGTTCGGGTGAATGCTGAGGTTCTTGCGAATCCCGATCCGCTCCGAGTCGGGCATGGGCTTGAACACCAGAGTATCCACACCGTGCTCCATGACATCGATCTTGATGTTGGGGGTCGTCAGACGAGTGAGAAGGTGCTGCTTCCACGTCTCGGTAAAGCAGATAATCCGGTCAGCAGCATTCTCGATATTGCGAAGAAGACCCATGTCCGCACCCTTGTACACCTGATCGAGGTACACCCAGAGCTTCCACTGCTTCTCCATATCCTTCGTCTGCTGGATGAACTGGTTGACGATAATCGGATCATTATAAATCATGATGATGTCGGGGTTCACTGTCTCGACATACTCCTTGAACTTGTTGAACCCGAACCCCTGCTCCTTGGGATCCTCGTTGGCGGCGGCATCGTACTGGATGACGCCCTTGAGCGGGCGGGCGGGCTGGGGGAGACGGGCGGGAGTACGCTGAAACCCGAAGTGGAAGATCTTGACCAGCGGGGATAGAGTGCCCAGCTGCTTGAGAAGGTTGTACGACACCTTCGAGTACCCCGTAACCTGCTCGGTGTGCGTAGACACAAGTAGAAATCGGACTGGGGCCATTTTATGATTAACCTTTTCTATCTGTAAATACAATAGCATGGCTGAGTATTACACGAACCTCACACTCAGCGGGCTTCCGATCACGTTCAGTCAGCAGACTCGGTTCAAGAGTGCGTCTGAAGTCACCCAGATGAGGAAGCGAACGGTTGTGAATAATTACTATACGAACTATCCTCAGTCTCAGAAGGCCGCGTACGCGTCCACGTATACGACCTTCCAGGCAGGTGCCGTGTATAACGATATTGGAGAATCGGCCGTTTCTCTGGTTCCCACGTGCTGCACGAACGGCAACAGCTTCGTCCTTGCCAACAACAAGACATTGGTACCGGGAGGCGAGAAACAGACAATCAATATGAACGTAAAGTCCCGGGCAGACATGAACAACCCTCAGTAATAAGCCATCCCAGGTGCCTGTCCGCTCTCCTTCATTTTCGGGATCTTGGTGAACTCCGAGAACCGGTCCATGAATGGAACTGGGGGAATAGGGTAGAGCTCGTGGACCGAGTTGCTCCTCTTGTACGCCCCGTGAATGACCCTGCGTGTCTGTGTCCCGATCCAGTCGTATCCGAAGCGAACGCTCATGTACGAGTGAATCAAGACAAAGAGGACAAGGATTCCAATAATGATATACGGCAAGTTCCGATACATTAATCATACCCTATAAGATAATATAGTAAGAATGGGTGGCGGACTCGTTCAGCTCACTGGCTTCGGTGCCCAAAACGTGTTTGTCAATGGAAACCCGTCCATGACGTACTTCAACAAGATGTACAAGCGGTCCACCAACTTCGCGATGGAACACTTCATGCTGAATATCGCACATATCACAGATACCACCCTCCCGCCTGCGGGGACAAAGACGTTCACATTCCCAGTTCCCCGATATGCCGATCTTCTCCATGACTGCTACGTGTGTGTCCAGATCCCCGACATCTGGTCTCCCCTGTCCGGATTCGATAAGCAGACATCTCTCGCCTACGAGACTGCCTTCCAGTGGTCCCGCAACCTGGGCTACAATATGATCGAGACGGCGTCTGTACTTTTTAATGGAACGGCTATGTGTACGGTCACGGGAGAGTGGATGAAGATCAAGAGTTATATGAAGGAGAACGGAACACAACGAGCAAAGTTGAACGCCATGGTGGGCAATACACCGGACATGTACGATCCCGCAAATGCTCCTGGCCGCACGAACCAGTACCCCAACGCGATCAACGTCTCCGCCACAAATACCGCACCTCCCGCTCCCTCTATTCGCGGCCGCCAACTGACGATTCCCCTGTCCTTCTGGTTCTGCGAGGAGGTCGGACAGTCTATTCCTCTTGTAGCCATGCCTCAGACCGAAGTGTCGATCCAGATCACGTTCCGCAATATCTACGATATGTTCACTATTCTGGATACTCGTGGAACGGCCGCAACCAATCCCACATTCCAGACCCGCATAACAGGAAACCCGGGAGACTCTTTCCTTGGAATCCAGAATTACCTGTCGTACCCTGACACCATGGGCAATCCGACCAACCCTTCGCTTGTAAGCTGGAACCTCAATCCGTACATTGAAGCCAACTACATCTTCTTGACAGATACCGAGCGTGCCTACATCGCGGCACATGATCGGTCGTTCCTCATTACGCAAGTCCGGTACCTCAAGAACAACAACCAGTACGGATACAACAACATAACGATTCCAATGTACAATCTGTGTACCCGCGTCGTGTCCCTGTTTCAGCGTCAGGACCGAATTCTCTTGAACGATTGGGACAATTATACCAACTGGGACTCCATCTTTTACCCCCCAGTACAGACATACCCCAGCGTCCTTCCGACCCTCACTGCCCCGGCGACTCCCGATCAATGGTACTCGACTGGAATCCAGCTTTCGAACTCGATGGATTCCCAGAATATTCTCCAGGAAGGAAATCTGACGTTTGATGGCACAGACCGGTTTGTCACCAAGAACGTGAACTTCTTCCGCAATATCCAAAACTTCCGGTTCTCGGAAGGCGAAACAACAACTCTTCCGGGCATCAACTTATACTCATTTGCCCTCGACCCCAATACCATTACCCAACCGTCGGGAACAGCAAATGGTTCCATGTTCAACAAGACCAATCTACAGTACACGCTTCTAGTTCCTCCAGTCGTTCAGACCGGACCTGTGTCTCAAATACCCGTGTGTGTGATCAAGAACACGACGTTCAATGCGACCCCTACGGTTGTCCCTGTAGGAGCAACGGTTGTTCCGACAAATGCGTCTGGGCAGGCGATAGCTCCGCCTGCCGTACAGGCGGGTCAGACGCTGACGGTCTACCCCTCGCCCACAAACGTACAGATTCAGTATAACGGCTATTCGGCCATGATCTATATTGAATCCTACAACTTCCTCAAGGTTACAAACGGACAAGCAAATCTTGTGTTCAATACATAATAGATAGATTCGGATGGACGATCCGATTGCCGATGTACCACCCGACCAGGTACCGACCGATACTGCCAAGCCAGTTGTGTCGTCCGCAAACGGCTTACTACTCTTTGCGTTCACACACGTTCTCATTATTATTTACTATCGTGCCGCATGGTACGCTCTGGAATCTCTGGTCTTTGAGAAGTACCCGGCAATTGGAGCATACTCTAACTTCATTCTGATCCCATTCTTAGTCCCTCTCGCGGGAATGCTTGCGTCGGTCGTGAACTCTTCGGCGGGCGGACTTACGGCATGGACGCTGTCCACGGTCGGTATTGCGTCGTCTATCATGATTGCCGCACTGATATACATCCTGGTCTTCGACATGCCTCCCGAGACGATTCAGCTGGCCATGAAGCTCTTTAAATCGGGGTCTCCGTCTCCTCCTGTAGCAGCGGCGTAGAGGCACTAAGAGAATGGAGCTCGTCCATGGCCTGGCGAGAATCCTCAAAGTTGCGGAAGAGGATCTGGTTCACTTCTGCGGGACTCCACTTTCCGTCCATGGCAGGGTCGTCAAAGAGGATGTGGCTGACTCCCTCTGTAATATCGTAAAACTCCTCAATCATTTCTTTCAGGATCTTGCGTGAACACTTCTTGAAATGAATGATCATATCGATGCGGCCAGGACGAATGAGGGCACGGTCGAACCGTTCCGGGAAATTGGAGGTAAACACCAGGATGCGGCCAGATGACTCGAGGGTTCCGTCCAGGAGATTCAGGAGGAACGAGAGATCGATGGGGTCCTTGATAATATCGTCGTCCATCTCGGGGGCAAACGGATCCTTGGGTGCCTGGACCGGCTCGGGACGTTTCCACTCCCGCTTCAGGAGCACATCGCCCATCGCGTCAGCGTCCTCGATGATGTAGAGCCGCTCGGAAATAGGGATAGTGTACTTCTCGAGCGTTGTTCCGTTGTACACGTGAAGATCGTCGCTGAAAAACAGGTGGCGAAGCTGGGTCTTGGTCTTGATTTCCGAGAGCTGGATATTGATCGGGTGGCGACGGGCGACGTTGGCAATCGCCTTGATTTCCGACGTCTTGCCCGTCCCGGGGTCTCCGTGAAACAGGAAGCCCAGAGTGTACGGAATACCCTTCTTCTCGTACCACGACCGCTTCTCCAGGAAAAAATTGACACGCTTCTTCACGATGGGCTGCTCCTCGAAAAACACGTTCTCGAATGTTCGCGAGGTCGAAAACTTGTTCTTCGTGTAGACGAGGAAGTTTTGGGGAAGCGGGTTCTGGTTGGACTTGCGGGACTTCTTGTTATCAATCATCTGATCGAAGAAGTAGAGATCATTGCCCAGCTTGTTCAGCATGCGGCGTTCGTAATCCTGGTTACAGGAGTCCACGAACTTCTGGAGAGTCTGGATCGGATGGTTGTAGCAAAAAATCTGGAACTTGATATTTTTGATATTTCCGTCGTCGACTTCCACGTTCGTGAGCTTGAAGTAAATGTCCTCATCGAGACGGACGGACTCAAACTCGTACGGGAGGTAGTCGTGGTTGGCAATGGAAAGGAGCCGCTTGGTGGCAGGGGAGCATGCGACGTAATGAATAATGGCGTCCATGCGGGTCATAAATAGAGGAGCCTGGCCGCCCTTGGTCGGAGGAGGCGATCCACGCTCACACTCGATGACTGCCGAAGGTTTACGGTCATCGGACTCGATAGAGCTGGCAAAGGCTGTCTTGAGAGACGATAGCCACGAGGGGTATAGTGCGAGTCCACGCTCGTAGACGTTAAGGCCAATAAAAGCTAAGAGAGGCCGAAAACTGTTTCCCGTTGTCGTCATGACCTGGAAGAACAGTGACATCTTCAGAAGTTCACCTAGAGATGTCATTGCTTTGTTCGAATATTTCATCGCGGAGAGCCAAACGCTGTCAGGCACTTGTCAAGGGTGGGAATGCCCTCGTGTACCGGCTTAGACCGCTTGAGGCGGAGTTGCTGAGATGCCTTATTAATGGTTTCGCTGGATAGAGACACGTAGGACTTGACATCGCGGACCGACGACTGAGTGTTCACGGACGGCATATATAATCGTACGGGAGGCATAGCCAGCTGAAGAGGCTTGGTACAGTGCTGAATGAATTCGCGATACTGTTGTATATCGAGGTTCCCCCCGAACATTCGCAGAACACGCCGGTCCGGGGCCGGCTGAATATCGCGGTCCTTGTACAGCGAGCGATACACATTGCG
>Ga0208872_1000284_pt1 | contig 42438 bp, 31 predicted proteins | sample CryBogCBH12Aug08_FD_185508 | JGI IMG/M metagenome (GOLD analysis project Ga0208872, IMG submission 185508) | Freshwater microbial communities from Crystal Bog, Wisconsin, USA - CBH12Aug08 (SPAdes) | ecosystem: Environmental > Aquatic > Freshwater > Lake | place: Crystal Bog, Wisconsin, USA...
CGGCGGATATCAAATGCTTGGTCGCACCATCAAGGATCTTGATGGAATTGAGGGGGCCTCGAGTTGTGTCGATGGACTGGGGTTGCTTGAAGTTGAAACTGTCTTAACCAAAAAGAAAACCCTATTGAATAGCCACGGCCGCTGGCTCGCGGCAGATTTGCCTGTTAGCGGTTATGAAATCCATGTTGGGGTTACAACAGGCCCCGATTGCGCTCGACCTGTCTTGCGTCATGATGATGGTAGGCTTGATGGCGCCTGCGCCAGAGGTGGTCGTATCTTTGGGTCATACATGCATGGCGTTTTCACAAATGATGATTTCCGTAGATATATTCTGCGTAGCCTAGGCGCTGAAAGTTCAGAGCTAAATTTTGAAGAAACGATTGAGGAGACGCTGGACCAGCTTGCTGCTCATTGTATGAGGCATATTGATCTTGATAGGCTTTGGGATATTGCCCGATGATATTAGGCGCGCCAATCAATACATCAGAGCATGGTGGCCGTTTAAGTTTGGCAAGACGTCAGTTCCCTAATGCGCTGCAGCCTTGGCTTGATCTATCAACGGGAGTAAACCCGCGTCCCTATCCGCTTCCAGTCCTCGCGACTGAGGTATGGTCCCGTCTTCCAGATGAGGATGCCTTTGCGGCAACGCAAAAAGCCGCAGAGCGCTCATATCATGTTCCCAGCGGCGCGCAGGTTGTCGCGGGAGCTGGCGTTCAATCATTCATCCAGCTTATTCCATATGCTTTTCCCGCCCGTCGCGTTGCTGTTCTAGGATTTACATATACTGAACATGCGGCCTGTTGGCATGCTGCCGGAGCCGTCGTCGAGACTATTGAGACGCTTGCGCAATTTGATGATCGTTTTGATGCTTGCGTGGTTGTAAATCCAAATAATCCAGATGGACGATGCATCGAGGTCGAGCAATTAATAGCATGCGCTAAGAGAATCGAGCGTTCCAACCAGCTTCTCATTATAGACGAATCTTTCATAGACTTTACGCCACGCCACAGCGCTGTCGCCTTGAGTGTTTTAGTAAATGTTATTGTTTTGCGTTCTTTTGGAAAAGCCTATGGATTGCCTGGGCTGAGATTGGGATTTGCGTTGTGTCACGCGGTAAAAGCTGATTTGCTGCGACAGATGCTTGGACCTTGGTCGGTGTCTGGTCCAGCGCTTGCAATTGGCGCGTGCGCTTTGCCTGATCGTGAGTGGCTGAATACATCTGCTATCCGTTGCGAACAGGAGGCGCAACGACTGGATCAATTGTTGATGAGGAATGGCTTTGAGCTTATTGGCGGGACCTCTCTCTTTCGTCTCGTGCGTCGCCCGAGTGCTCATGAAACCTATTTAAAGCTTTGTCAGCATGGCGTGCTTGTGCGGATGTTTTCTCAGCAAGCTGATTGGATACGTTTTGGTTTACCCGGGGATGGTGATGCATGGCGTCGTTTAACCTGCGCCTTGGAGGCTATATGAGCGATGCAGATCGTGACGCGAATGCGCAGTGGTTGGCTGATATCGAGGCCGCTAAAGAGCTGAGGTCTGCGTCAACCTTTGATTTAGCTGAGCGAACCGCGCTCTATCGCGCAATTTACGCGCGTCGCGATGTCCGGAATGAGTTTTGTAATCGTGATGTGCCGCAAGATGTTCTGTTGCGTATACTTGACGCCGCCCATCATGCGCCATCGGTGGGTTTTATGCAGCCATGGAATTTCATCATTGTTCGAGACGCGCATAAGCGTTCACTGGTTCACACAGCTTTCAAAAAAGCAGTTGCGGCCGAGGAAGCGACGCTGCCAGAGTCGCAGCGTGCGCATTATCGATCCTTGAAGTTAGAGGGAATTCTTAAGGCTCCGATCAATATCTGCGTTACATGCGACCGTAGCCGTCGTGGAGAAACAGGTCTTGGGCGTACACAGCAGCCGGACGTTGATTTGCTGAGCACCGCGTGTGCAGTCCAAAATCTTTGGTTGGCGGCGCGTGTGGAGGGGGTTGGTATTGGCTGGGTAAGCATTTTACGGTCGCAGGACCTTCGTGAGATCCTCAATATTCCCAATGAGATCGCTATTGTCGCCTATCTTTGTGCCGGATATGTCGATCAGACCTATCTTCGCCCTGAGCTAGAGGTGCGCGGATGGGCGCGTCGCCTGCCGCTGGCTGATCTTATCTTTGAAGAGGGCTGGGGACAAAAGTCCTCTCTTTCATAACTCCGCCTTAATTGTCGGCAGAATGCCACCGCACTAAAAAGAGCCTAGGTCGGTTTTTATTCCTTCATTCGTCTGGCTTTTTTGTTAACAAATGAGACTGTATAAATGCATGAAGCGTCTCTCGACCAGTTTCTCGAAAAATCATTTCCGATTGCCAATAATCTGGTTCTAACGGTTTCGGCTGCGCCTGAAAATGAAACCCAACTGTTCAAGGTGTTGGAGAGCGCCGTGGTACATGGTTTCGATGGGCGCGGCCATTTGCGAGAGATTCAGTTGCCGATGGAACGATTTCCATCAATTGACTCAAAATTCTGGCATGTGCCTGTCGAAGACTCGGGTAAAGAGCCTTTGTTGCGTTTTCTTTTTGAAATTCCCAGCGACGTAATTCAATAATTTTTCCGTTCATTCGTTAAGTCTAGGGAAGTGTTCAAGCTGGCGCAGTGTTTTGTTTTATTGCTTTCTTTTTTCTCTGAAATTTACCCATAAGAAGATAAATGACCGGCGTTGTATAAAGCGTCAGGGCCTGACTGAGTATTAGGCCGCCAATAATTGTGATGCCCAATGGCCGGCGTAATTCCGCGCCGATACCTGTAGCAAAAGCAAGCGGCAACGCGCCAAATATTGCAGCGAGTGTCGTCATCAAAATTGGACGGAAACGTTCACGCGCAGCTTCTAAGGCTGCATCATGCGCAGAAAGTCCATGCTCACGTTCGCTCTGAAGCGCGAAGTCGACGAGCATAATGCCGTTTTTCTTGACGATTCCGATCAACAGAAGAATGCCGATAAAAGCAATAACAGTAAATTCTGCGCCAAATGCTTCGAGTGATAACAGCGCCCCTAGCCCTGCTGACGGGAGTGTCGAAATAATTGTTAATGGGTGAATAAGGCTTTCGTAAAGAATGCCTAGAATGATGTAAACAGCAAGCAAAGCTGCAAGGATTAATGTCGCCATGCCTGCAGCAACCTTACGGAAATCGGCGGCGTCGCCTGCAAAACCAGCATGAAGTCCGGCAGGCAAATTCATCTCTTCAATTGATTTTTCAATAGCCTTTGTCGCAGCGTCTAGTGTTGCGCCAGGCGCGATATTATATGAAATCGTGATAGCTGGCAGCACGCCCTGGTGATTAACGACAAGGGGCATATATCCACGTTCGATGCGCGCTAGCGCCGTCAGGGGAACTTGGGCCCCTGTCGCCGCAGAAACATAGATTCCTGCGAGATCTCGAATGTCGCGTTGACGTGAGATTGGCGTTTCAAATATCACACGATATTGATTGCGCTGCGTATAAACGATTGTGTCTTGACGTTGCCCGAAAGCGCTGTTGAGCGCAGCGTCAATAGATGAAATTGGAACATTCATGCGTGAGGCTGCGTTACGATCTATGACAACTGCAGCGCGTAAACCGCCAAGCTCCTTGTCGGAAGTGACATCTGCAAGTTCTGGCAAATTCTTTAAATGAGCAACTATCTTGCCCCGCCATTCCTCCAGCTCTTCTATTGATGCATCAGACAGCGTAAATTGATATTGAGCTTTGCTCGTGCGTCCGCCATTTCGTAGATCTTGCGAGGGCTGCATGAAGACGCTTAGGCCGGCGATCTTTGCAAATTCAGGGCGCAATCGTGCGATGACTTCACGGCTGTTGGATTTGCGCTGACTTGCTGGTTTAAGTGCAACAAAAAGCCTACCTTGATTTTGCGAGGAGGTTAATCCTGTTGCGCCAATAAAGGATCCAACGTCGGCAACGTCTGGATCAAGGAGTAATGTATCGCTAGCGCTGCGCTGGAGCCGTGACATCTCAGCAAAAGAAACGTCAGCAGCTGCTTCTGTTGTTCCGTTGATTAAGCCAATGTCGTCTTGTGGAAGGTTTCCTTTAGGAATCGTTCTATAGAGCTGGATAGTCGCTGCGACTGTTGCAAGGACAACAATCAATGTCATCCAGGGATGGTCAACAACAGGCCGCAAGCTTCGGGTATAAAGATTAACGATATAATCAAGAGAATCTTCAATTACAGCATCGAATCGCGAGCGTTTAGAATGCTTGAAATGCGGCAGCCATGCGCAAATCATTGGCGTTACCGTTAGAGATACAACCATAGAGATAACGATGGCGAACGTCAGCGTCATAGAAAACTCGCGTAGTAGTTTCCCCATCACGCCTTCCATAAAGAGTAGGGGGATAAATACGGCAATTAGAGATAGGCTGATTGAAAAGACTGTGAATGCAATTTGTTTTGACCCCTGAAGCGCTGCAGACATTCTGTTGAGGCCTTGTTCGCGCGCACTTTCAATGTTTTCAATCATCACAATTGCATCATCGACAACAAAGCCAACTGAAATTGTTAGTGCCATCAATGATAGATTATCGATAGAAAAACCCGCTGCCCACATCGCTGCGCAGGTGCCAATAAGAGACAATGGCACGGTAATACCTGCGGCGATAACTGGCGTTGCTTTGCGCAGGAAGATAAAGACAACAATCATCACAAGCAGTACTGATATTGCTAAAGTGAACTGAATATCGTGAATACTCGCACGAATTGTCTGTGTGCGATCCGAGAGAACATTGATTTTGATGCCTGCAGGAATCCATTGCTGCATCTGGGGCATCAGCGCCTTAATATGGTCAACCGTTTCAATAACATTCGCGTTAGGCTGCTTCGTGACGATGATAAGAACCGCTGGTTTGCCATTAAACCACCCAGCAGACATGCGATTTCGAACGCCAAGTTCAACTTTTGCAACATCGCCTAGCTTTACGATGGCTCCAGCTCGAGAAGCAATGACGATATTGCGATAGTCTTGCGCTGTGGAAAGCTGATCAGTGGTGGAGATCGTAATTTCCTGAGTTGCGCCAGCAAGAACGCCAACGGCTGAATGCGCGTTTGCTGTCGTAAGCGCATTTGCGACGGCGTCGACGCCGAGCCCCATGGCCGCCAGTCTAGCGCTATCTACCTGAATACGAATGGCAGGCTGTTCTGCGCCTGTTACGCGCGTTTCTGCAACGCCAGGCACCTGAGAAATTCGTTGCGCAATGATTGTGTCTGTCGCGTCGAAAATTGTGCTTGTTGGCAGGCTGTCTGAGGTTAGGGCCAGAACCAACACTGGCATGCTGGATTGGCTGGCCTTCTTATAGGTTGGAGCCATCGGGAGGTCGAGAGGCAGGTCTGGTATCGCGGCGTTAATCGCGGCCTGGACGTCGCGCGCGGCGGAGTCTAGATTTCGTGAAATATCAAATTGCGCAATGATTTGAGTAGAACCAAGCGAGTTTGTTGATGTCAGTTCGTTGAGGCCTGCAATGCCAGCAAGCCTGCGCTCAAGGGGAGCCGCAACAGATGCGGCCATTGTTTCAGGATCAGCGCCAGGGCGAAGCGCGCTGATGCTGATAATCGGAAAATCAATTGCAGGTAAGCTTGCAACAGGAAGAAAGAAATAAGCGACGGTTCCAATAATAAATAAAGCAGCCGCAAGAAGGCTTGTGCCAACAGGACGCCTTATGAAAGGTTCAGAGAGATTCACTCGACAGCCTCTTGTGATCGTCTCACGTCATGTTCGCTCTTTGACGGGCGCTGGCGGAAACGGTCAACAGCCAGATAAATAACGGGCGTTGAGTAGAGCGTTAAGGCTTGCGATAAAAGAAGGCCGCCGATAATTGATACGCCTAGGGGGATGCGTAACTCGCTCCCTGCGCCGTGCGCCAATACTAGCGGGAATGCACCAAGTAATGCGGCTAATGTTGTCATCATGATCGGCCGGAAACGCAACAAGGCTGCGCGTATAATGGATTGACGCGGCGCTAATCCGTCAAGGCGTTCTGTCTCAAGCGCAAAGTCAATCATCATGATAGCGTTCTTTTTAACAATGCCCATCAAAAGAATAATGCCAATCAGTGCGACAACAGATAGATCGATCCGAAAGAGCATGAGGGCAAGCAGAGCGCCGACGCCAGCTGATGGCAATGTCGTTAAGACCGTAAAAGGATGCAGGAAGCTCTCGTAGAGCACGCCAAGAACCACATAAATCGCAATTATTGCAGCAAGGATGAGCCATGGTTCGCTTTCGAGAGATTTATTAAATTCGGCAGCGTCAGCACTAAAAACGCCAATAACAGAAGGCGGCATGCCAATCATCTCTTCAGACCTCTTAAGTATTTTGACGGCATCGCCTAAAGCGTATCTGTCAGAAAGGTCAAAGCTGATTGTTGATGCAGGAAATTGGTCCTGATGCGCAACAGAAAGAGGCGCAGCAATCTGGTCGATTTGTACGAAGGCGCCCAGAGGCGTTTGAGCCCCGCCTCCAATGGGGGAGACGTAGAGTTTTTCCAATGCCGCCGCGTCACGGTGATATTGAGGCGCGGCTTCTAAAATTACACGATATTGATTTGATTGAGTGTATATAGTGGAAATTTGTCTTTGCCCAAATGCGTCATTGAGTGTGTCGTCAATATTTTGAGCTGTCAGTCCTAGGCGACCCATTTTATCACGGTCAATATGCATCAATGCGCGTAATCCGCCTTCCTGAGTTTCGGCGGCGACATTGCGAAGCCCGGGGGTTTGACGCAATTGGCTGAGGAGTCGATCGGACCATTTTAGGAGTTCTGTGCTGTCTGCAGAAGTGAGCGTATATTGATATTGAGAGCGGCTGGGTCGTGTGGAAATTTGGATATCCTGAACAGGTTGAGCAAAAATCGAGGCTCCTGGAATATGTTCACCGGATTTTTTTAATCTTATGGCTATTTTTTCTGCGCTCGGTCGGCCAGTTGATCGATCTTTTAAGATCACTGTAAGACGCGCCACGTTGGTCGTGGCGTTAAGCGGACCGACGCCAAGAACTGACGTGACTCCCTTCACATCTGGGTCAGCCTGAAAGATTGCTGAAACTTTTTGCTGAAGCTCCACCATGCCTTCGAAAGAGGTATCAGGCGAGGCTTCAAGCACGACACTAATTAGGCCGGTATCCTGCAAGGGTAAAAATCCTTTTGGGATCATGATGAAGAGCGCCGCCGTGAGCGCAAAAGTGGCAACTGTCAGTTTTAGTATAAATCCTTCATTATTCATCGCCCAGTTGAGAGAGCGTTCGTAGAGAGCGTCAAGCCATCGAGAGATGCTCTCTGCGCCTGTCGGACTATGAGCGGGGGTGTGTTTCAACAAGGTGGCGCAAAGCATTGGTGTGAGGGTTAGGGAAATGATCGCTGAGATAACAACTGCGATTGTGAGTGTTAATGCAAATTCGCGGAACATGCGTCCGACGACGCCAGTCATGAACAGAAGTGGGATAAAGACTGCGATGAGAGAAACGGTTAAAGACACAACCGTGAAGCCAATTTCACGCGCGCCGTCGATTGCTGCCTGAAAAGGTGTCTTGCCTCCCTCAATATAACGAACGATATTTTCAATCATCACAATTGCGTCATCAACAATGAAGCCTGTACCGATTGTCAGCGCCATTAAGGAGAGATTATCGAGGGAGAATCCTGCCAGCCACATGATGGCGAAAGTAGCGATGACGGAAAGTGGCAGACTAACACCGGCGATAATCGTCGCCCGCCAGCTGCGCAGGAACATGTAGACGACCATAATAACAAGAAAGGCGGCGATCACGAGAGTCATCTGGACTTCGAAGATTGACGCGCGGATGGTGGCGGTGCGATCGCTGACGATTTCCAATGACATGCCGCTGGGTAAGTTAGCCCGCAATTTTGGAAGTTCGTTTTTGATCAGCTCAACAGTATTGATAATGTTCGCGCCGGGTTGACGAAGAATATCAAGAACGATGGACTGCTCGCCATTATACCAGCCGCCGACCCGGGCGTTCTCAAGTCCTTCAACCACGCGTGCGACGTCCCTGACCATAACTGGCGCATTATTACGCCAGACAACGACGATAGTTTCGTATTGTTTGGCTTCAAGGATTTGATCGTTGGCGTCGAGGGTGTAGGCTTGGCGGGTGCCGTCAAGAGACCCTTTAGCTCCAGCAATATTGGCGGCGGCTATTGCCTGGCGCAAATCTTCCATGCCGATGCGGTTAGCCGCTAGCCGTGCGAGATCCGCTTCTATCCGAACGGCTGGTCGGACGCCGCCTTGAACAGAGACGCGGCCTACGCCAGAGACTTGCGATAACTGCGGCGCGATCAGCGTATCTGCTGCATCACTTAGTTTTCGCAGTGTTGCGGTATTTGAGCGCAGCGTGAGCGTTAAGATAGGCGTGTCGGCAGGATTAACTTTTGCATATACAGGCGGGTAGGGGAGATTGCGTGGCAGCGTTGAGGCCGCTGCGTTAATTGCTGATTGAACGTCCTGCGCCGCAGCGTCGATATCGCGATCTAGATTAAACTGAAGGGTAATTTGCGATAGACCAAAAGAGCTTTGCGATGACATGCTTGTCAGTGACGGCACTTGACCGAATTGGCGTTCAAGGGATGCCGTGACAAGCGAGGCAATCGTATCTGGATTGGCGCCAGGTAGCTGCGTGGTGATCTGAATAGTTGGGAAGTCAACTTGTGGGAGGGGTGAGATCGATAAGCGCGTATAGCCTAGCATACCAAAAAGAAGTACGGCGAAGGCCATGAGCGATGTTGCAACAGGACGTCTAATAAAGGGCGCCGAAACATTCATATCGAGATCACTCGTCTTTCCGGCTTTAGCTCATTGCTTGGGCGCAGTCCCGGTTTTTGGGCCGTTATCATCACGCTTTCTTACACCGATGCCAGTCTTGTTTTCGGATTGTTGATCCGGCGCGGTAGCTTTTATTGGCTCTTTATCTAAAACTTCAGTGTTAATGACGCGTATTTTTGCGCCATCAGAAAGGCGGGAAAAACCGCTGGCGATGATCGTTTCGCCGGCTTTTACTCCACTAAGGATGACGACCTGTGACTCATCTTGGCGTCCTGTTGTTACGCTTCGCATATGCGCTCGGCCATCCTCGCCCAGCACGTAAACAAAGGCGCCGTTTGGCCCTCTTTGCACCGAAGGGCTCGGCGTGACGATCGCATCTTTTATGGTGTCGAGCATTAAGCGTACGTTGATGAACTGTCCTGGCCATAGCGCTAGGTCGGCATTCGTAAAGAGTGCTTTGAGGCGCACGGTGCCAGTAAGTTGATCAATCTGATTATCAATGACCGACAGATCGCCTTCAGCAATTGTTGATGCGTTGTCGTTGCCAAGAGCAATCACTTTTGCAATCCCCGCCTTTTCGGCTTTTTGCACGGCGAGTAATGATTGTTGTGGCAGGGTGAAGATGACATAGATAGGTTTAAGTTGAGTGATAACAACAATTCCTGTTTGATCACCCGCGCGGAGAAGATTGCCTACGTCAACCAATCGAATGCCTGCGCGCCCATTTATCGGTGAGCGTATGGTCGCATAATCGAGGGTTGTCTTGGCGCTATCAATTGCTGCTTGATCGGCGCGCACTTGCGCTTCTAGCTGCTGTACTAAGGCTTTTTGCGTTGAATATTGCTGATGAGAAGCAAATTTTGCAGCAATGAGTTTTTCATAACGTTGAAGGTCGACACGGGCGTTTGCGAGCGTCGCCTCATCTTGATTTTTTTTAGCGACAGCTTGTTCATATTGCGCCAAATAAAGCGCAGGATCGATTTCGGCGATTACGTCATCTTTTTGCACGTCTTGGCCTTCTGTGAAGGCAAGTCGCATTAAGCGACCGTCGACTTGAGTTCTGATTGTTACGGTATTGAGCGCTTGAACCGTGCCAACAGCGTCAATTGTTACTGGAACATCTGCAATTCGCGCGCGTGTCACTGTCGTCGTGACGGGCCCTTCGCCCTTACTAGGGTCTGCTATACTGGCTGGGGCGTTTTGACCAGATCCGCTTGAGGACGAGCTATTTTGATATAGCTTGCTCGCGACAAAGGCGAGCAATAGCAGGCCGATTGCGAGACCAATCCGGACGCCAGGTCGGCGCATGTCAATGTGTGCAAGATTGAGGCGTTGAGGCTTAAAATTTTTCAAGTTAAATCGGCTCATGGCCAGGGGCCCTTATTGGCTTCATAGGCGACATTTGCCCGGGCAATTTCTGCGTTACGGGTAGTTGGCGACCAGCCGCCGCCCAACGCTTGATAGAGCGTGGCGGCAGCCTGATAGTAACTTAATCGGATATCAGCCTCTTGCTGTTGAGCAGTAAACAGATTGTTTTGAGTCACAGACAGCGTAATGATGTCAATTGTTCCTTCTTGCAATTGCATGTTTGCTGCCTCGAAGGCGCGTCTTGCGGCGGCAACGGCGACCGTTTGCAACTTGAGCTGTTTTTCTGTCTCTTTCACTGCAATTAAGGCGTTTTCTGTGTCTGTGAGCGCATTCAATATCTGCTTACGATATAAAGCGGCTAATTCAGCATAACGTCCTTTTTGATTTTCATACTGCCCCTGAAGAAACCAGCCGTCAAAAATTGGTTGAGCCAGTTGCGTCGCGGCATTCCAAGCAAGGGCTTGTGGGTTAATCAGGTTTGAGATCAGAGCCGATTGGGGTCCATAGAGGCCAACAAGGGTAATGGAAGGAAAAAATTGAGCGCGCGCATTCATCACAGAAAACTCTTGTGATGCGAGCTGCGCTTCGACGCGCGCAACGTCGGGACGTCGTAGTAAAACCTCAGAAGGGAGACCTGGATCAATTTTAGGAAACTTTAATTGCGTCAGTGAGCCGCCTTTGATGGAGAATGCCTCTGGGGTGCGTCCCAAGAGAACAGCAAGAGTGTTTGTTGTTTGCCGCAAAGTTTTTTCAAGTGGAGGTATTGTTGCGCGCTGCGTCGCAAGCACTGTTTCTTGTTGGGCTGTGTCGAACATGCTGGCTGTGCCGACTGTAAAACGTCCCTGGATCGCAGCATTTACTTTCTCAGCGATGGCGACATTGGTGCGTGCGATTTGTAAGCGATCTTGCGCATTCAGCACCTGGAAATAGCCGTTCATTACAGACGTTACAGTTGAGATCTCCACGACATCGCGATCAAAGCGGCTGGCATTGGCCAAAAGGCGAGAAGCAAAGGAGGCGTCCTCATTCACACCCCAAAAATCAATTGTGTAACTGGCCGCCGCCGCGCCAAGCTGGAAGAAGCCATAATTTCTTCCGTTGGGAATATTATTTGTTTTTTGTGTTTGAGTATTGGAGCTCGTGCCGAAGCTGCCTGTATTAATACCTGTTGCTGCATTTCCAAGGTTGAGCGTTGTGCCGGCTGTGCGGTTGGTGCGTACAATATCCTGCATTGAAACATTTGGATAAAGTGGCGAGCTTGCGGTGCGCGCCTGAGCGTCGGCCTCAATAATTCGGGCAGCGGCGGCGGCAATATCAAGATTGTCTGACAGAGCGAGTTCAACGATGCCGGTTAGTTCTTTCGAACCAAACTTACTAACAAACTCTGCTCCAGCCTGGATTGGCGCAGCTGATTTTGGTCGCGCCTCTTTGAATCCTGCAGGCGGCGGCGTCGCGAGATCAGGTTTTTCCCAATCGAGATCGCAGCTTGCGAGTAGCGCCGTGATCGCGAGCACACTCCCCCTGACCGCAGAGCGTCGCAAGGGAAAAATTCTAATAAAGGTCTGCAGCAGAAAAAGGCTCCACTTTTCGTCGCGATCACAAATGTTTACTATCACAACGACGGCCTAGGGTCCTGAGGCTGGGTCAATGGGCCTGCGTCTTACCCGGGAGACAAGTGGGATCCCCTGGCCTCATAGACGCGAAGCCATTACAGATTGTATAGTCTATCCTACTCATGCGGCCAGCGCACCCAGATTTGGGTCCATTTTGTTTTTTTACGCGGCGATTTCCAACAATTTAATCATCAGTTGCAGGCTTAGGCGCGGGTTTGACAGGCGCAGCTGTCGCTTTTGGGGCTGATGTTGACTTGGATTCTGCGCCCGCAGCTTTTGAAGGAGGGGATGCTGTAGCTTTTTGAGCGCCAGTGACAGCGGTAACGGGTTTTGCGCTCGGGGCTGCGCCGCTGGCTGCTGGCTTAACAGGCTGAGCGGTAGGCGCTGGGGTCTTGGCTGGCGCGGCTTTTACTTCCGTTTTAGGCGCAGCCACTGCAGCAGCTGGCTTTGTTGTCTCTTTTTCTTTTGGCGTTTCTTTGGCCGTTTCAGAAGACTTGTGTGTTTCTGAGGTCTTGTTTTCCGCCGCCGCTGGTTTTGGAGCGCTGCTTATGCGCGTCCATGTTTCGCTTTGGCAAAGAAAGCCCATCAGGCAGCCGGTTAATGTGAGTTTGGTTGGCGAGTCATAGGTAATTTGACCGCCATAAGTCTTGCCGTCTTCTGGATTATAGAGATCGCCTTTCCAGCCATTGGCTCCTGACTTTGCCGCGTTGCGAAGAATTTCTGGCGGCGGCGATCCGTCTGGTAATGGCAACGTACCTTTAGCGCAGAGCTTGTTCGCGCAGTCATAAAATTCGAGCTTGTCGTCTGGATGGCCGTCTCTGCCCCAAACGCCATAGATCGGTTCAGCCGCATTCGATAGGCACGGACTGAACCAGGCCATAGCCGTTACGAGGCATAAAATTTTCTTTCTCATGAAGCGACGTCCCTGATTCTATGGCTTTTGTGAATGATTTCAGACAAAGCTGGATAAAGAAAGCCCTCGACAGTCTGGCATTTGTATTACTCGTGTGCGTTGTTGTTTCTTGGCGGCCCCAAAAACGCAGGCACAATAATAAAGGCTGCAAGAAGCGTAAAAAACAGAGAGATGATTAGCAGCTCACCCATGCTTGCCGTGCCAGGATGACTGGAAAGATAGAGGCTCCCAAAGGCGACGCCCGTTGTCAAAGAGCTGAAAAAAATGGCGCGGGTTAAACTAGACGCCAGCATGTCGACAACGCCTTTTCGCCACGCGATCACGTAATAGATATGGAACGCAACACCAACGCCAAACATCAAAGGAAGTGCAATCACATTCGCAAAGTTCAGCGACATGCCAACCATATCCGCTGCTTCAAGACTCATCACTCCGGCAAGGACGAGGGGGCCTAAGGTTAACGCTACGTCTAATGGATTGCGTAAAGCTACGGCGAGAATGATGAAGATGGCGACAAGCGCATAAAAGCCCGCCTCGAGGAAAGCATGCGTAATTGAGCGGCCTGCTTCCGATACAATGACCGGCGGACCGCTCGCGTTTGGCGCAACTGCCTGGATGGCCTCGGCAAATTTTGTCATCACAATGCGATCATTGCTATCGCCTTTGGGCGTAACCTCAAGACGCACAAGGCCGTCTGAAGAAACCCATTCCGCACGAAGATCAGGCGCAATCGTTTCAGGGTTAACTTCCGTTGCGCTGAGGGCTTGGCGCAAATCGCCCATCAATTTTTCAAAATTATCGAAGGCGCTTGCGCGGGCGGCTTCTCGAATTTCTGTGCTTGCTGAAGCCAAAGCGTCAAGCGTATCAGCAAAATGAGACAACGAAGGCGCCGGCGTTTTACCGCCAGCGCGTCTGAGAGCTTTGCTTGTCGTGGTGAGCGCTTTGATAGTTTCTGCGTCAGATGGCGTGGGTTTGGGGGTCGGGTTAAGCGCACCTGCGAGGGCAGTTTTTGCGCGTGTAATCAGCGCAAGTTTTGTATCCTGATCACTTGGTATGAGTGTATCGATGGAGTGGACATGATCAACTTCTGGAAGAGCGGCAATTTTTTTAGCTAAATCGCGCGCTGCTTCAATCGACGGCGTAAGAACCTCAATTTTATTTGGAGCTGTTTGTGGGTCCTTGGAAAGATCAAGAAATGTCGCCACGGATTCGATTTTCTGGTCGCGAAGATTCATTGGGTTTGAATCAAAAGTCAGATGAAGCAAGAAGGGTGTGCCAGCGGCGACAACAGCTGCTGTTGCACCCAAGACAAGTTTGCGATGTTGTAGGATCCAATGATCAACGGCTGCGAGCGAGGCCGTGTATATCGGCACGTGTTCTGGTTTGGGACGTAGTAATTTGATCAAGGCTGGCAAGAACGTCAAAGTTGCAACATATGCGATAATCATCCCAACGCCGGCGATAAGACCAAGCTCGGAAACACCAAGAAACGATGTCGGCAAGAAACAAAAAAACCCTGCGAGTAATGACACCGCTGCAAGCGTCAGTGAGCCGCCGATATTTCTTGTGGCGGACAGCAAAGCGCGTTCAAGATCATTATCGCCATGTCTTTCTTCGCGATAGCGTGTTGCGAATTGAATGCCAAAATCAACGCCAAGCCCAATGAACAACGCTGCAAAGGCCACAGAAATTAAATTAAACCGCCCTATTAATAAGACGCCTGCGCCGGCAGTTAGAACGAGACCAACGATCAGCGTAGCCAAAACGGCAAATATTAACTTTGGCGATCGAAGCGCGAGAAAGAGTATCAAAGTGACAAGACCGAGCGTGACGCTTGTATTCAGCGCCATGTTTTCAGACAGTGTAGAAAACTCGTCATCGGCAAGCGGAACCTGACCTGTGAGGCGAAGATTGATTCCGTTTTCTTTTGATAGATTGAGGGCGGCGGCGCTTTTTCGAACGAGTTCTATTGCTTCAGCGCCTGGCGCTAATGCTGAGAAATCAATCACAGGCTTTATGAGAACAAGTCTGCGCTTTTGATCCATAGGGTTGTCGGATTGAGGGTTAGGCGATGACTCGCCGCCAGCAAGCAGCTTTTGCCAATCAACTTTTGTTTTCTCGCCTTTAAGGATTGCGTCAAAGGCGCGGGAAAACTCATCAAGGCCGGAAAGATACATAGCTGTGGCGCGAGGGCTTGGAGCTGTACGCTTTTGATTATCCAACATAACTGTTGAAAGACCGCGTAACGTTGGATCTTGCGCAAGAGATTGCAGCACATCAGCCTTGCCAATCAACATGCCGATATGATGTTCAACATCTTCTTGGCTTAGATATAACAGGCCATGTTTACGGAAGAATGGATTGTCGTCTGGTTGCCATACTCGTGAGATGAGGGGTTTACCGCTAAGAGCGGCGGTGAGCTGCCTGGCTGACATATCCGCTTTTTCAGGCGTGTCGGCGTCTATGACAGCGACGATCAGATCAACGGTTTCTGGAAAAGTTTTGTAGAGTTTATTCTCATTTTGTCGCCACGGCAGACTGGATGAAAAGAGATTGACCGTGTCTGTGTCGATCGAGAATTTCTCCGCGGTAAGATATCCGGCTGCCCCTGTTAAGGCGAGGGTTAGGGCTACGACGATCCAAGGCCGACGAAGACAGAAGGCGACAATTTTTTCCAGCATCCCGTTCCCTAAGCCTTTTTTAGTAAAAAATTTGTATGCGGCTGAACCCATAGCTGCAGCTTGCGACCTGACCATGGCGGCGGCGTCCAGATCTGCCTCTGTGGTATTATGACGCAGTCGTCGTATAAATCCTTTTAAGACCGTTAGTTAGCGCTCGGTTTTGTGTAAATTAAGGCAGTGGTCAATCTGCGGCTTGGGATCTATCCAAGAGTAGCCAGGCCAGGGAAAAGTTCGAGAAGCCAGAAGGACATTTCCTGAACGCCGCCATTCATGAAAGCGACGCCCGTTAGAATCAAAAGAGCGCCAACAATCTTCTCAACTTTATCGAAATGCCTTCGAAAACGTGCGACAAATGCAAGGAATTGACCCAGCGCCAAGCCAGCGCCGATGAAGGGCAATCCAAGGCCAAGAGAATAGGCTCCCAGGAGGAGGGCTCCCCGACTGACGGTCTCTTGTGCGCTGGCGACAGCCAGGATCGCAGCAAGAATTGGTCCAATACAAGGCGTCCAGCCAAAAGCAAAGGCCAAGCCCATCACATAAGACCCAACAAGCCCCATTGGTTTGGTGATTTCAGCTCTTTTTTCACGATAGAGCAGGCTGATTTTTAAAAGACCGATGAAATGCAGGCCCATTAAAATAATGGCGATTCCCGCTATCCAAGACAGGACTGTCAAATTTGCCCGCAGCAGTGCGCCAAAGACGCTCGCCGTTGCGCCAAGGGCTATAAATACAGTCGAAAAACCAATGACAAACAATATTGCTGACAGTGTTATGTCGCGTCGTGCGGCCGCGCGCGTCTCTATCGACAAATCCTCAATGCTCACGCCCGCAAGATAGGTGAGATAGGGCGGCACCAAAGGCAGGACGCAGGGAGAGAGAAAAGACAAAAGTCCTGCAACCGCCGCCGCAGGGAAGGTGACGTCCGCCGCCATTTTTTCCTCAAGGTAATAATATGTTTCCGGTCTTGCCCGAATGGCCACTTGATGCCTCGGCTGCAGGCTTCTTATGCATTAGAAACGATCTGCGCGATACGGGCTGACATCAAGAAGAGGCGGCGCGCCGATCATGAGCTCCGCCAGTAGCCTGCCTGTGATCGGTCCCAATGTCAGGCCATGGTGGGCGTGGCCGAAATTGAACCACAAGCCCGGATGTCGCGGTGCAGGGCCAAGCACAGGAAGCATATCAGGCAGGCAGGGACGTGCCCCAAGCCAGGGGAGATGGTCGAGCCGTGCGCCCAAGGGAGCGAGTTGGCGCGCGAGCGGTTCGCAGCGTGAAATTTGCGTTGGTGTGGCGGCTGCATCGCGTCGCGCAAATTCCGCCCCAGTTGTTAGTCTCACGCCCCTCGTCATCGGTGCGAGCAAGAAGCCATTATCCGCGTCGAGCACTGGATGAGAGAGTGATGCTGTTGTCTTGGCTGCAAAATGTACGTGATAGCCGCGTTTGACCCCAAGCGGTATTTTATACCCAAGGGGTCGAAAGATTTCATCTGACCACGGACCAAGCGCAACTATGGCGTCCCTCGCCGTGACGGGCCCTGCAGCCGTCTGAACATGCCAACCCTCAGCGCTGCGTTCAAGCGAGAGGGCGTCGCCTTGGACCAGGCGTCCGCCTCGCGCAATAAATAATTCTGCATAGGCTTTTGACAAAGCCCCGGGATCGCTGATGGAGGCGGTATCAAGAAAATGCAGAGCGCCTGGGGCAGGACTAAGTACAGGCTCTCGTTGGTGAAGGGAGTTTGTATCAAGAATATCTATTGCAAGCCCATAGTTTCGGAGCTTTTGCGCTTCTTTGGCCCCTGCGTCAAACGTAGAGCGATAGCGAAATAGCTTAATCCAGCCACTGCGTCTAATCAGCATTTCTGCGCGGGCAGCTGTGAGTAGTGGCGTATGTTCAGTAAGACTATTCTCGATCAAAGGGCGGAAGGCGGCGAAACTGCGCGCGACTCCCTCAGGCCTGCTGGCGATAAAATAACGAAAAATCCAAGGAAATATTTCTGGCAACGCTGAAAAATGATAATGCGCCTCGGGCGCGAGGTTCAACGCGTATTTTAAAAGCTTTGAAGGGCTATTTGGAAAGAAATAAGGGAAGATGGACGAGCGCTCAATAAGGCCGGCGTTTCCAAAGCTTGTTTCGAGGCCAGCGCTAGCATGTCGATCAACAAGAATAACGTTGCGATGGCGCGCTTGAAGCTGCAGCGCAGTTGAAATGCCGACGATGCCAGCGCCTAACACGAGAGCGTCTACTTTTTGCATCTAAGGCTCCAGGCTTGACGATATGCTCATAATGCAAGCTACGTGCTAAACAGCTCTCTTGCGCCAACAAGGCGCGGGTGTCTTTTAGAATTATTGTTTGTTAATTAAAAAGCCAGGCAACCAATTTCTCCTGCGCTACCAGCCGCTTCTTGACAGAAGCTTGGCGGCTTAGCCTTATACGCAACAATGGCTTACCCCTGTTAGACATTCTTCTGATCATGAATAGGCGGATTGACCCGGCTTTTTGAATTTGCGAACCCAAGACCTTGAGCGCGGCGCTATATAGCCTAATGGCTAAAGCTGTTTGCATTTCCTTCCCCTTTTTTCCTGCGAGGCCAGATGATTCCGCGCTATTCACGCAAAGAGATGACAACCATATGGGAGCCTGAAACGCGTTTTCGCATATGGTTTGAGATTGAGGCTTACGCATGCGACGCGCTTGCAGAGTTGGGAATTATCCCCAAAGAGAGCGCAAAAAATATCTGGGACAAAGCAGGGCACATAAAATTTGATGTTGCGCGTATTGATGAAATAGAGCGTGTTACCAAACATGATGTCATCGCATTTCTGACCCACCTTGCTGAATTTGTTGGACCAGACTCACGATTTATCCATCAGGGGATGACTAGTTCTGATGTGTTGGATACGTGTCTTGCCGTGCAGCTTTCTCGTGCAGCAGATTTGCTGATTGCAGATGTTGATGCATTGTTGACAGCAATTAAAAAACGCGCATTTGAACATAAATTCACTCCGACCATCGGGAGATCGCATGGCATTCACGCGGAGCCGGTAACTTTTGGATTGAAAATGGCGCAAGCCTATGCTGAGTTTACGCGCAATCGTGAAAGGCTTGTGCAGGCGCGTATAGAAATCGCTACATGTGCAATCTCAGGAGCTGTTGGCACATTTGCCAATATTGATCCCAGAGTTGAAGAGTATGTTGCGCAGAAATTGGGTCTCGTTTCTGAGCCTGTCTCTACTCAGGTCATCCCGCGCGATCGCCATGCTGCGTTCTTTGCAACGCTTGCCGTCGTTGCCTCGTCGATTGAGCGACTTGCAATAGAAATACGTCATCTGCAGCGCACGGAAGTTCTTGAAGCAGAGGAATATTTTTCTGCTGGACAAAAGGGTTCTTCCGCCATGCCGCATAAACGTAATCCGGTTTTAACGGAAAATCTAACTGGTTTGGCGCGTTTAGTGCGGGGTATGGCGGCGCCAGCCTTGGAGAATGTCGCCTTGTGGCATGAGCGCGATATTTCGCATTCATCCGTTGAGCGTATGATTGCGCCTGATGCGACAGTGACGTTGGATTTTGCACTGATGCGTCTTACGCAGGTGATTGATAATCTGTTGGTCTATCCAGAGAATATGCAGAAGAATCTCGACAAGCTTGGCGGCCTTGTGCATTCGCAACGCGTGCTATTGGCCTTAACTCAAAAAGGCGTCTCACGCGAAGACGCCTATGTTTTTGTTCAGCGCAACGCAATGAAAGTCTGGCGGAAAGCCTTTGAAGGCGGCGCGCTTGACGACTCTGAAGGCGATTTTCGTGCATTGCTTGGGTCAGACAAGGAGGTCAGCGCAAAATTATCCGACAAGGAGCTCGATGCGCTTTTTGATCTCTCCTATCATTTCAAGCATGTTGAGACGATTTTCCAGCGGGTTTTCGGCATCTAAGTTTTAACCCTTCTTTTCAATAAGGCCGGGAGGTCGTAAATCAGCCCGTCATGATTATTGTTGCTTTTGCTATATTAACAGGCGTCGCAGTCATGGCGATCCTCTGGCCTTTGGCCTTGCGTCCGAAGGATGCGGGCGAGAAAGCGTCCGACATAGCTTTTTTTGAGCTTCAGATAGCAGACATTAATCGAGATCGGGCCGAGGGGCGTCTTGATGATCAGGATGCAGAAAATGCGCGTGCTGAAGCGGCGCGCCGACTGTTGCGCAGTCGCTCAATCGTTGAACCTTTGGCGACTTCTTCACGCAAGAGGCGGATGATCGCAGCGCTGTTTGCTATTGTAATAATCCCCTCATTAACGATCGCGCTGTATCAGCAGCTTGGCCATTTTGACATGTCAGATATGCCTCTGACAGCCCGCCTTGACGCTAAGCCAGATCAAACTGACATCGCGGGAGCTGTTGCGCGGATTGAACGCCATCTCAGGGAACATCCTGACGATGGGCGAGGCTATGAGGTTGTTGCGCCATATTTTTTACGAACGGGACGCGGCGAAGATGCTATTCACGCTTATGTCGAAGCCATAAGACTCCTCGGTCCGACGGCAGCGCGATATGCGGCGCTTGGCGAGGCGCGCATGATTGTTGCGCAAGGTCAGGTAAGCGCAGCAGCCATGAAGGATTTTGAAGCGGCGATCGAGTTGGATCCTGAAAACGTGATGGCGAGGTTTTATATCGGCATTGGCCTTGCTCAGAAGGGCGATAAGAATAAGGCGGCTGAGATTTTTTCCAAGCTCATTGCGCAGGCCCCTCCGGACGCGCCTTATTTAAGAGCGGTGAATGCTCAGCTCGGCTTGCTTCGTGGCGTGGTAACGCCACCTAATGTTGATGCGTCCAAGAGGTCGGTTGTTGAGGGGCAAGATATTGCCGCTATGCCAGAAAATGAACGATCGCGCATGATCCAGTCTATGGTCGCGCGTCTTGCCGAGCGTCTTGGAAAAAATGGCGATGATGTTGAAGGGTGGCTAAAGCTTATGCGCGCTTACAGCGTTCTTGCCGCGACAGATAAGGCGAAGCAGGCCTACAACGATGCGCGTAAGGCCATGTCGCATGATAAGGGCGCGCTAGCGCGTTTAGAGGCTTTGGCCAAACAATTAAATATTGGCGGTTAGAGAGAGGCGAGAAATGACGCGCAAGGGTAAACGGATGACGTTGATTGTTTGCGCGCTAGCAATAATTGGTGTGGCTGTCGCGCTTATCCTTTTCGCATTGCGAGATAATATTGTCTTTTTCTACACGCCGTCAGAGCTTGCAAAAAAACAAGCAAGTTTTGGCGTACGTCTTAGGATTGGCGGGCTTGTTAAGGAAGGTAGTGTTGTTAAGAACGACGGCCGCGACGTGAGATTTATCATAACCGATAGAAATAAAGATTTAGAGATCGCTTATACTGGTTTGTTGCCAGATTTGTTTCGCGAGGGTCAGGGCGTTGTTGTTGACGGTGTGCTGGAGGATAGCGGAAAGCTTCGTGCAGACAGCGTTCTGGCTAAGCATGACGAACGCTATATGCCACGGGATGTCGCAGATGCGTTGAAAAAGCAGGGCGTGTGGCAGGGTGAAAAGAAGTGAATAGTCATGATCGTTGAACTTGGCCATTATGCGCTTGTGCTAGCTTTTGCGCTCGCTTTGATACAATTTTTGATTCCATTTTCTGGCGCTCGGCTCAATGATCCGGCCTTGATGCGCGTCGCACGCCCATCAGCTATTGCGCAATTTTCTTTTGTCAGCTTCTCTTATGCTGCGTTAACATATGCGCATGTTGTTTCTGATTTTTCTGTCGTCAATGTTATTGAGAATTCTCATTCTTTAAAGCCTATGATTTATAAAATTTCTGGCGTGTGGGGTAATCATGAAGGCTCTATGCTGCTTTGGGTGTTAACCCTGTCATTTTGCGGTGGACTCATTGCGTTATTTTCATCAAATATACCCAAGAAATTATGCGCTGACGCATTGAGCGTGCAAGGATTAATCGGCGCGGCCTTTCTGCTGTTTATCTTGCTGACGTCTAATCCTTTTGCGCGTGTTTATCCGGCGCCTTGGGAAGGGCGGGATCTTAATCCTATCCTGCAAGATCCGGGTCTCGCGATCCATCCGCCGATGCTCTACCTCGGCTATGTTGGCTATTCAATTGTCTTTTCTTTTGCTGCTGCTGCGATGATCGGCGGGCGCATTGACGCTGTCTGGGCGCGCATTGTTCGACCATGGGCGCTGTTTGCATGGATCGCGCTCACGCTTGGTATCGCAATGGGATCTTATTGGGCCTATTACACGCTTGGATGGGGCGGATTTTGGTTTTGGGATCCAGTAGAAAACGCCTCACTCATGCCATGGATTGCTGGCGCCGCCTTGCTTCATAGCGTGGTGGTGATGGAGAAGCGGGAGGCTTTGAAGGTATGGACAATATTTCTGTCTATTCTTGCATTCTCATTATCATTGCTCGGCACATTTTTGGTGCGTTCGGGCGTTCTGACGTCAGTACATGCCTTCGCCAGCGATCCTGAGCGCGGCGTATTCATTTTAGCTATTTTGATTTTCTTTATTGGCGGCGCGTTGTCGCTTTTCGCCATGCGCGCCGGCGCGCTTCCTCTGGGAGGCGTGTTTGCGCCAATATCGCGCGAGGGCGCATTGGTCGTGAATAATCTTCTCCTATGCGCAAGTTGCGCAACTGTTGTTATTGGCACGCTCTACCCGCTGTTATTGGAATCTTTAACGGGAGAGAAAATTTCAGTCGGTGCGCCTTTCTTCAATATAGTTCTGATTCCTATTGCCTTGCCGCTTGCTTTTCTAATGCCAATTGGCCAGATGCTCGCATGGAAACGCGGCGATCTCGCGGCGGCGCTTATGCGGTTGCGTTTTGCGTTTATCATCGGCGTAACAGCGGCAGCGTTTTTTGGCGTTGTGTATGGCGCTCCCTTGCTGTCGATTTTCACAGCTGGTCTTGCGCTTTACCTTATTGTCGGGAGTTTTGGCGACATTGTCCGACGCGTCGTCTCTGGCGGTATGACAGCGCGAACTTTCCTTTCGCGACTAGGCGGATTGCCATCTTCGGCGTGGGGCGCGACGATTGCGCATTCTGGGCTCGGATTAAGTCTTCTAGGGCTTGCTGCGACAGGTTGGGGCGTTGAGAGCATTGTCGCGATGTTGCCGTCAAAAGCCTACGACGTTGGCCCTTATCAAATGGTCATAGAGGAAATATCGCCCCGAGAGGGACCAAATTATTCAGAAATTTTTGCTGTTATGTCCGTTCAACGTCAAGGAGTAAGCATCGCGCGTATCGAGCCAGCGAAGCGTTTCTATCCCGCGCGCAAGATGGCCCGTTCTGAGGCTGGTATTGTCACTCTTGGATTAGGACAGCTTTATGCTGCTATTGGCGAGTCGCATCCTGATGGCACGATTGATGCGCGCCTATATTACAAACCCATGGTGACTCTGATCTGGATTGGCGCCGTTATCATGGCTATTGGGGGGCTTCTTTCATTGGCGGATCGCCGCCTGCGTGTTGGCGCGGCGGCGCGGCGCGCGCCGCTTTCGAGCCTCCAAGGACAGCCAAGGTGAAGATATTTTTCCCCGCAATCTTATGCATCTTCATGTTTCTGCCGTGCGCTTATGCCGTGACGCCGGAAGAAATGCTGAGTGATCCCGTCCTTGAGACGCGCGCACGCACCATTACCAGTGAGCTTCGATGTCTTGTTTGTCAAAACCAGTCGATTGATGACTCTGATGCATCATTAGCAAGAGATCTTCGTGTGCTTGTGCGTGATAAGCTAAAAGAAGGTCTGAGTGATGCGCAGATCCGTCAGTTTGTTCATGAACGCTATGGTGATTTTGTACTTCTGCGTCCTCCCGTCAAAATGACGACGCTTTTTTTGTGGCTTACTCCCTTGGGTGCTCTATTTGCGGGCGTCTTCGTTGTCTGGTCAGCGGCGCGCCGGCCTCGGGTTAGAGTGGACCCCAATGGGCATTTGACAGAAGATGAGCGCCGTCGTCTCACGGCCCTTGGGGTTGGGGGCAATTCAGATCTGCCCACGAGAGACTAGCCCCTATCCAATTGCTGCGCGCTGCAATATAGGGGGGTTGCGTAACTTGATATTGCGCCCCGGCAATGAACCAAAGAGCGAACATGGCAGAACATTCTACGCCCCATTTTCACAACCAGCTCGGCGTTACCCGAATTGAGGTAGGTGCGAAAGAGTTCATGTGCATTGGCGCTTTGCCGCCATTTGATCATCCGCATGTCTATATTGATATGGGCGGGGCCCTCGAGTCAGTTTGTCCATATTGTTCGACATTGTTTGTTTATAACGCCTCGCTACACGGCGGCGCCATTCCAGCAGAATGCGTCTATCATCCTGAAACCGTGGCGGACGCCTAGTGTGCCTGGCGCTTTGTTTTGCCGCTAATTTTTCGTTCGAATATTGAGTGCGCCCATTGTCATAGCTGGCGCAGGTATCGGCGGTCTAACCGCTGCTTTGTCCCTTGCGGCGGTTGGCAAGAGCGCACTACTGTTTGAGCGCGCATCAGAGATAGAAGAAGTTGGCGCTGGCTTACAAATTGCGCCCAACGCGGGTCGTGTTCTAGCGCGTCTTGGTCTTGACGACCAGCTTGCAGAAATTGGACTTGAGCCTCAAACGATTAATATTAGACAAGGACATACAGGCGAGATTATTGCCCGTCTTGATCTTTCCCATGCGTGCAGGCGTTGGGGCGCACCGTTTCGTGTTTTTCATCGTGCAGATTTGCAACAGGTTTTATTACGTGCAGCGCGCGCCAATCCCGCAATTGAAATTCGCACCAATGCCAATGTTGAAGCCTATGAGAGAACAGCTGATGGTGTTGTAGTCACTCTTACTGATGCAACAGGCTTGAAGCGCTTAAGCGCTGCCGGTCTTATTGGGGCAGATGGCTTGCGATCAGCCGTAAGGGCCCAGTTCAGCTCAACGATAGATGACGCGCCGATTTATGCAGGATCAGCAGCATGGCGTGCGCTCTTGCCCGCAAGGAACATTGCGCCTGAATTTCGTCTGTCTGAGAGTAATCTTTGGCTCCTTCCTGGAGGCCATATCGTTCATTATCCTCTCAGGGATGGATCCATCATCAATGTTGTCGCTATATTTGACGATCAACCAGGTGAGATGGAGGTAGTCAGGGGCGTAGAGATGGATAGTGGGGCGTTGATGCGCCGCCTTGAGTTTTGTGGCGCCGCTCAGTCCCTGCGTCAGCTCATTGCAAATGGGCAGCGTTGGCGGCATTGGCCTTTTTATAGCCGTCCGCAGCTCAATGTTTGGAGTATCGGTCCAATAACATTATTGGGTGATGCTGCGCACCCAATGTTGCCATTTCTCGCTCAAGGGGCGGCTCAAGCTATTGAGGATGCGGATGCTTTAGGCCAGTCCTTTGCAGATAATTCTAGCAGTGTTGAAGAAGCCTTCCTTTTTTATCAGCAACGAAGAATGCGGCGCGCCAACGCCGTTGTCACCGCGTCGCGTCGTCAAGGGCGCTACTTTCATATGAGCGGCGCCATGGCGACAGCAAGAAATCTCGCAATCCGAGCACTGGGTGGCGCAGGAATGCTCGCGCGGAACGCCTGGCTTTATCGATAAGGCGTCAGAAAATTCCGTTTTGACAGTGCGCATTAACCATTATCTGGGGTGAAATATTTACTTTTTAGGTTATGGGCATGGTTAATGGCGCGATGCGTTCAGGCTGAACTCAGTCCTGGTCACAACATAATGTTTTATAATCAACGAATTTGACTGTTAAGGCGCTGTTTAGGCAGTTTTATAGTAAAATATTATTCTTAACTTTAGGCATCATAAATCTAAACGGGGATGCATAAAATGCCGAATATTTTTTTTTATTAATGGCAAAACTCTTTCTCTAATCTGCTCTCATGAACGGAGAGCCAGCGATGTTTAGTTTTTTCAGCACAAAATTGAGAGTCTTGGGACTGTCGCTCATCGCTCTTGGCGCTCAAATTAGCGTTTGTCATGCTGCGATTGATCGCGCCTCTTCTGCGGCACTGGGCGTCGAGACAAGCGTTCCTTTTGGTTGGGTAGATTTTTGTCAGCGACGGCCGGAAGAGTGTCAGGAGCGCGACAGCGTCGACGCAGAGATAAATTTAACGCCAGCGGTAATGCGTAAAATTGCGCGCATCAACACTGATGTGAATACAACCATTACGCCGATCACTGATATGGACCAATGGGGTCTGATTGATTATTGGGATTTTCCAAGTAACGGCAAAGGTGATTGCGAAGATTATGCATTACTCAAAAGACAGCGGCTTATCCAAGCTGGCTTCCCAGGGGGCGCTCTACTGTTGACAGTTGTGAAACAACGCAATGGCGAGGGGCATTCGATTCTAACGATCAAGACCAACAGGGGAGACTATGTTCTCGATAATCTCAATGATCAGGTCAAACCATGGAATGCGACAGACTATCGTTATGTAAAACGTCAGTCACAGGCAGATCCTAATGTCTGGGTCGCGATTGAGCCTCAGTCTAGCATCATGCTCTACGCCATAAACTAAACACAGCAGTCTCTATGATTGCAACTCTAAGAGCATTCTCATATATCTATGCGCGTTTTCAACATAATGCCTAGCAGATTCAAGGTGTCTTTGACGCGCGTCGTCTCCAAGCGTGCGAATGATTTTTGCAGGCGCGCCAACAATCAAGGAATTGTCAGGAAATTCTTTTCCCTCTGTCACCAACGCATTGGCCCCAATGAGACAATTGGAGCCGATCATGGCGCCATTTAATATGGTCGCACCCATGCCAATGAGACTATTTTGACCAATTGTGCAGCCGTGCAGGACAACATTATGGCCGATGGTGCAATCTGCGCCGATGATTAATGGAAAGCCCATATCTGTGTGTAAAACGCTGTTATCTTGAATGTTGGTGCGCGCGCCAATTGAGATCCATTCATTATCGCCGCGCAAGGTGCAATTGAACCAAACATTAGCATCTTCAAGCAATTCTACGCGCCCAATCAAATGGGCTCCGGGCGCAACAAAATAACGTCCAGCCGAGGGTAGCCGCGGCGCGACGCCCTCAAGAGAATAAAGTGGCATAGGCATAGCTCCTTGCAAATAATTTACAGTGTTTTTATCGTGCTTAAAACGATGTGTTCTTGAGCTTTTCTATGTGGAGACGAGGAAAAGTTCAATGCACGTATTGTTTTGTGAGACGCTGCCGCCCTTCCTTGGCAAGAGGTAAGGATTCATAAGAAACTATGTGATTTCTTGGCGCGAAATTTGACCCTCAAAAACCAAGAGAAACGTCCTGAGCGATGACAAGAAAAGTATGTTCTTTCCAAGGCGTGCTGATGCGCGTAAGGAATTTTGCCAAGCGCCCCAGATCCTATCCCTCAATAATATCTCTTCAGGCCAGTATTTGGCGCCGACATACGGTTACGTCTAAGAATAATCTATGATAGGCGCTGTTGCGAATAAGTGGGAAAGGGAAGGTTATGTCGATCGATCAGCGTAGAATCTCGCGGGCGTTGCTTTCAGTCTCGGATAAGACTGGCCTCGTGGAATTTGCGCAAACGCTGGTAGGCTTTGGCGTGGAGCTCATTTCGACAGGCGGCACGCGTAAGGCCCTCGCGGAGGCGGGGTTGCCGGTGCGCGATATTGCTGATCTCACGCACTTTCCTGAAATGATGGATGGTCGGGTGAAAACATTGCATCCGAAGGTTCATGGCGGTCTTCTTGCCATCCGTGAGAATCCAGAGCACGAAGCGGCGATGCTTGCGCATGATATCCATCCCATCGATTTACTTGTTGTGAATCTTTACCCCTTTGAAGCTACGCTCATGAGAGGGGCAAGTTTTGACGAATGTGTTGAGAATATAGATGTTGGCGGCCCAGCAATGATACGCGGCGCCTCGAAGAATCATGAAGACGTCGCAGTTGTTGTCGACCCATCTGATTATGATCAGCTTATTACTGAAATGACGGAAACAGGCGGTGCGACACGGCTGATCACAAGACGGCGTCTGGCGCAGAAAGCCTATGCTCGGACAGCTGCTTATGACGCTGCAATTTCCAATTGGCTCTCGCGCCAATTAGAACAAGAAAATCCGCCAGTTCGTGCTTTTGCCGGTTATCTTGAACAGGCAATGCGATATGGAGAAAATCCCCATCAACTTGCTGGTTTTTACCGCAGCGGCGAGCTGCGTCCAGGCGTTGCCACTGCACGACAATTACAAGGCAAGCAGCTTTCATATAACAATGTCAATGACACCAATGCCGCTTTTGAATGCGTTGCCGAATTTGATCCTTCGCATACTGCGGCTGTCGCAATCATAAAACATGCTAATCCCTGTGGCGTTGCAGAAGGTTCGACTCTTCTTGAAGCCTATCAACACGCGCTGATGTGCGATCCAGTTTCCGCATTTGGTGGAATCGTCGCATTGAATCGAAAAATCGACGCCGTAACGGCAAGAGAAATAGTTAAGATTTTCACGGAAGTTATTATTGCTCCAGATGCAGAACAAGATGCGATCGACATTATTGGCGAGAAGAAAAATTTACGATTGCTTGTTACAGGCGGGCTGCCGGATCCACGGTCATATGGCCATATTATTTCAAGCGTTGCTGGCGGGTTTCTTGTACAAACGCGTGATCGCGCTGTCGTCGATGATATGTCTTTAAACATTGTCACCCGTCGTTCTCCAAATATACGCGAGCTAGCAGATTTAAAATTTGCCTATCGGGTCGCTAAACATGTCAAGTCAAATGCTATTGTCTATGCGAAGAATTGCGCGACAGTTGGTATTGGCGCTGGTCAAATGTCGCGTGTCGATGCGTCACGAATAGCAGCGCATAAGGCAATGGAGGCGGCTGAGGCTGCTGGTTTAACAACAAGCCTCGCCCAAGGTTCCGTTGTCGCGTCAGATGCTTTTTTTCCCTTTGCCGATGGTCTGCTTGCCGCCGCAGCCGCTGGGGCGACCGCCGTCATTCAGCCGGGGGGGTCCGTCAATGATAAGGATGTGATTGAGGCAGCCGATGCGCATGGTCTCGCCATGGTCTTTACTGGCGTGCGTCATTTTCGACATTAAACGGCGAGAGGTTGTCAGAATTCAGCGGTGTGAGTGAGTAACGACAAAAGCGTAAGAAGTGTCGAGCTGCTAATTTCCGCTTTGCGCGAGAAGTTTTTGCTGATGATCTGTAATAAGCGCGTCAATAATCTCGTCCATCTCGCCTTCCATGACGCGATCGAGTTTATAAAGCGTCAAATTGATACGGTGATCGGTTACCCGGCCCTGTGGGAAATTATACGTGCGAATGCGTTCAGATCGATCTCCTGACCCAACTTGCTGTTTACGATCGTCAGAGCGCTCTTTGTCTAATCTGTGGCGCTCAGCGTCATAAAGTCGTGAACGTAGAACCGCCATTGCTTTTGCGCGATTGCGATGCTGGGATCTTTCCTCTTGCATCATAACAACGATTCCTGAAGGTATGTGCGTGATGCGTATTGCGGATTCTGTTTTATTAACATGCTGACCGCCTGCGCCGCCCGCGCGCATGGTTTCAATGTTCAGATCCTTGTCATCAATGGCCACATCCACATCTTCAGCTTGCGGCAAGACAGCGACAGTTGCGGCGGAGGTGTGTATCCGCCCCTGTGTTTCTGTCTCTGGCACGCGCTGAACGCGGTGAACGCCAGACTCAAACTTTAATTTTCCGTAGACACCTTTGCCAAGAATCTCAGCGACAATTTCCTTGAAGCCGCCGAGGGGTCCAGGGCTGTCTGAAACGAGCTCTAGGCGCCAACCCTGGAGCGCTGCGTATTTCTGATATGCACGAAAGAGGTCTCCGGCAAACAACGCGGCTTCATCCCCTCCCGTACCCGCTCGCAATTCAAGAATGACGCCCTTTTCGTCAGCTTCATCTTTTGGCAAAAGTGCAAGTTGAAGAGCGAGTTGAGCCGATTGCAATTTCTCCTGAGCAATTTGTGTCTCTGACTCTGCTAATACGCGCATGTCAGTCTCAGTTGATGTGTCGGCTAGCATCGCGTTGAGATCCTCCACTTCTTGCTGCGCGGCCCGCCATAGTCGGATTGCATCAACGATCCCTTCCAATGTTGCACGTTCTCGTGAGAGCGCGACGAAACTTTGCCCATCGGCGCCAGCAGAGAGCTTATCGCCGATTTCGTCAAACCGGCGTAAAATGAGATCGAGCTTATCTTGTGCAAACATGGGATTTCAGGTGTGGGTTGAGAGTTAAAAATGCATCTGCGAATATATTTTTAGAAAGCTTATCGCTAAATTGGAATATTTCGCGATATTGCATAATCGCGTAGCCTCTCGCGCAGAGACGGCGCCCCGTCGTCCGCGGCTAATAATGTTGCAAGATAGATCTGCGCTTCATCGAGATCGAGGCTAAGAATCATCGATTTGATTGGACCAATCGCTGCTGGCGACATCGAGAGCGATCGATAACCAATTGCAATGAGCGCGAGTGCTTCTAGGGGACGTCCGCCCATCTCGCCACAAAGCGTAACGGGCGTGTGAGCGCGTTGACCTGCGTGAACTACCCTTTCCAAGGCTCTAAGAACTGGCGGTGATAGATTATCATAACGTTTTGAGACGCGCGTATTATCGCGATCTGCGGCATACATATATTGGACGAGATCATTGGATCCGACGGAAAGGAAGTCGGCACGCTGGGCAATAAGGTCAATTTCCCATAGAATAGAGGGAACTTCGACCATTGCGCCAAGTTGTAACGAGCGAGGCGGTTGGTAATTCCAGCGTTGGATGTGATCTAGCTCTCGTAATGCAGCGGTTTTAGCGGCTTCAAATTCTGCTACGTTTGCGATCATAGGAAACATGATGCGCAAATCACGGTTACCGCCAGCTTTCAAGATCGCACGCAACTGCATGCGAAGTAGCGCAGGTCGATCAAGGCCAATACGAATTGCGCGCCAGCCAAGCGCAGGATTTTCTTCCTCAATTTTTGTCATGTAGGGAAGTATCTTATCGGATCCGATATCAAGTGTGCGGAAAGTTACCGGTTGGCTAGATGCTGCGTCTAAAACATCTTTATAGAAACGCTGCTGCTCCTCCATTCTTGGAAAACGTGGGGCCAGCATAAATTGTAATTCAGTTCTAAAGAGGCCAATTGAGTCGGCTCCAGTTTCAGTAAGATGCGGCATATCTATCGCGAGGCCAGCATTCATGTGCAGTTTGATATCGACGCCATCTTTGGTTGTCGCCGGCACGTCGCGCAATCGCGCATATTGCTCTTGACGACGCGCGCGCAGTCGCGCTTTCTCAGCATAGGCGCTTTGCACATCAGCTTGAGGACGAATATGCGCCTCGCCTGTAGAGCCATCAATAATGATTGGATCGCCAGTATCAACAACATCGATAACGCCGGAGAGGTGGCCAACGGTGGGTATGCCAAGCGCGCGCGCCACAATGGCCACGTGGCTTGTGGGGCCGCCTTCTTCTAAAACCAGTCCACGCAAGCGTTTGGAATCATAGTCAAGCAGCGCAGCTGGTCCCATAGTACGTGCGACAATAATAGCGTTATCGGGCACGCTGCTCCTGTCAGCGACGTAACTTTGTCCTGTGAGCTGATGTAATAAGCGGTTTGCAATATCGTCTAGGTCATGTAGTCGATCACGCAAATAAGGATCAGTCTGGCGTTGCATGCGCGCGCGCGCGTCATTTTGCACGCGCTCGACAGCCGCTTCCGCCGTAAGGCCGGACATGACGGCTTCTTGCAGCCGCCGCACCCAGCCGCGATCATTTGCAACCATCCGCACTGTTTCAAGCACATCACGGTGTTCGCCCGCGCCCATGCGATCGCCATGCGCGACGAGTTCGTCAATGGTCACGCGCATAGCGTCAATAGCCTGTTCCAGCCTTGAGAGTTCTCCAGAAATATCCTCAGCGATAAGCTGTTTGACGATGACGCGCGGCTCATGTAGCAAAACATGGCCGAGACCAACGCCCTCTACGACCGGAGCGCCTTTTAGCGATACGGGTCGGTAAAGCGCCAGATCGCGCGGATCCTGTATTGCCTGCAATTCGCCAGAGGCAATCAGTTCGGCAAGCAGCATTGCGGTTGTCTGCAACGCCTCGATTTCTTCTTCTGAGTAGACGCGCCGAACTTTATTTTGAACAACAAGAACACCAAGCGTGTTGCCGCCGCGCAAGATCGGCACGCCTAAAAATGAATGATAGGCGTCTTCGCCAGTTTCTGGTTTGTAGGAAAAAGAGGGGTGGTCTTGAGCTTCTGAAAGCGCGAGAGGTTCGGCGCTTTTCGCGATCAGGCCGACCAGGCCTTCGCCAGTATGCATAGTCGTTAAATGGACGGCTTCACGATTGAGGCCTTCGGTAGCGTAGAGTTCTAATCGCTGGTCGGCGCGAAGAACATAAACAGAGCAAACTTCCGCCACCATATTTGCAGCAATTTGGATGACGATCTTATCGAGGCGCGTCTGTGCGCTCACCGGCTCCGCGCTGATCTCGCGAAGACGGCGCAGCAGCAGGCGAGGGCCGCCAAGTGCGCTACGCATCAGAGGTAATCCTATCCGTCATGTGGTGTCTCAACATCCTCCTTATGGGGCCAGCGGGGAGGGAAAGGTCAAGACAAATTGCGGCAGAACGGACGGCTCCCATTTCATAGGGTCGGGCCTTGGCCGAACTTATTATATGTAAACGCCTTGCGGCAATAGTGGAGATCTTTATACTTCAATGCTTAAGCCTTGGTCCTTTCCAGCCTATCGCGCCCCTGTTACGAGGTCGCCGGTAAGCATCGGCTGCAAGGCAAAGTCTATACCGTCTTTTCGCTGAGATTGGATTCAACTTGCAGATCCCGCCTGAAGGCTCTAGTGAAAAAGCCATATTCCCGGCATAATTGACGCTCGCCGGGGCGTGATGGGCTTCAGCCAGAGGTCGTATCGATAACGACTGGCGGCATATTGGGTTTCATAACCCTCCATGAAGGTCGCATTGCCAGCGCGCATTCGAAGAAGAGTCTGCAGTCGAGAAGAGAATGTGCGTCTCAAGAATTTACTGATCGCCCTCTTGCTCCTTGTCGGTTCTGTGAACACGGCTCGTGCGATGGAATCTGTGCGCGTGCCTCAAGGCGCGCGCGCTATAGATCTAACGCATGTTGTTGAGAAACACTCATCTCAAGGCGACCGGCTCCAAGTTTCAACTGCGCCTGGGCCCGATGGCATCGTTCGTCGTATTGAAGTCGGGGCGAAAGAGGCGGGCAGTCAACCAAATTGGATTGTTTTTGCGCTAACAAATGACACAGACGAACAGATTGAACGGTTGCTCGTTGCGCCTCACTTTAGATTACAAGGCTCAGGCGTTATTTGGCCGGATCTTGGTGAGACGCGTATATCGGCCATTACAGCAAGCCAAGGTTTTCCGCCTGAAGCAGAAGACAGTGCGGATGCTGATGTTTTTCGTCTCACGCTCGATCCAGGCACGACCGTTACCTATATAGCAGAGTTGCGCGCCCCCAATTTGCCCCAACTCTATCTTTGGGAGCCTGACGCCTACAAAGACAAAGTCACCAGTCTGACGCTTTATAAAGGCATTGTGATTGGTATCTCGGGTCTGTTGGCGTTGTTTCTCACGATTGTTTTTGTTGTTAAGGGCGCAGTTATTTTTCCCGCTGCCGCAGCTCTTGCTTGGGGTGTGCTTGCTTATGTTTGCGTAGATTTTGGTTTTTGGGAAAAAATCTTTGGAACCGGCCCAGAAGCAGATCGTATCTGGCGTGCAGGTTCTGAGACAGTGCTCTCGGCAACACTTGTTGTCTTCCTCTTTGCATATCTCAACCTCAGTCGTTGGCATGTGAGGGCTTGGCATGTCGCCGCCTTGTGGCTTTTTATTTTAGCGAGTTTGATTGCTCTAGCGTTGTTTGATGCGCCAGTCGCCGCAGGCGTTGCGCGTATTTCTCTTGCAACAATTTCTGTCGTTGGATTGGCCTTAGTTCTCTATCTCGCGACACATGGATTTGATCGAGCGATCATGCTGATCCCGACATGGTTTCTCCTTGTCGTTTGGGTTGCTGCAGCAGGCTTTGCGATTGCCGGTTGGATGACAAATGACCTTGTCCAGCCAGCGCTCGTTGGCGGTTTGGTTCTGATCGTCATGTTGATTGGTTTCACGGTTATGCAGAACGCCTTCGCCACGGGCGGACTTTCTCACGGGGCCATCGGTGACGTCGAACGCAAAGCGTTGGCGATGACGGGCGCAAATGAAATCATTTTTGATTGGGACGTCCCATCTGATCATATCTACGTCAGTCCTGAGGCTGAAGCTGCGCTTGGTCTTGACCGTGGCGGATTAGAAGGCGCTGCTTCTTCTTGGTTTGACCTGCTTCATCCTTTTGAGCAAGATCGTTACCGCGCTAGTCTTGACGCCCTTTTGGAGCAGCGTCGTGGGCGCATCAATCAAGAGTTCCGACTGCGTTCAACTGATGGGCATTATCTTTGCTATCGCTTAAGAGCGCGGCCTGTCGTAGGCCCTGATGGCGAAGTCATTCGCGTTGTGGGCACGCTGAGCGATGTGACGGATGAGCGCAATGCGCAGGAGCGCATGCTCCATGACTCCGTTCATGATAATCTCACAGGCCTACCTAATCAGGAATTGTTTTTTGACAGGCTAGAAACATCTCTTGTTCTCGCACGGGTTCAAAAAGATATTAGGCCGGCTGTAATCATTATTGATCTTGATCGTTTCAAACAGATCAACGCGCAAGTTGGCATCGCTATGGGCGATAGCGTTCTCTTAACGGTGGCGCATCGCTTGACGAGAGTTCTTCAGCCCCAAGACACGCTTGCGCGACTGCGGGGAGATACATTTGCAATCATTCTTGTTTCTAATACCCAGCCTGATCACGTAGCGACATTAGCGGATTCACTAAGACGCTCCTTGGCAACGCCTGTGCGGTTTACGGATCGTGAGATTGCTTTGTTTGCTTCTATTGGCGTTGCGCTCTATGATCAACAAGCACATCCCAGCGCAGAAGATATGATTGATGATGCTGAAATCGCAGTGCGATATGCAAAGCGGGGTGGCGGCAATCGAATTGAGATCTTCCAACCTTTAATGCGAACTCAGCGTTCGGATCGTCAGGCAATGGAAGCCGATTTGCGTCGTGCTTTGGAGCGATCTGAAATTAAAATTTTCTTTCAGCCGATAGTTCGTCTTGAGGATCGCACAATTGCAGGATTTGAGTCCATTTTGCGGTGGGATCATCCCCGTCTTGGTCGTTTGGAGCCCGCTCAGTTCATGCCGATGGCGGAACAAATTGGACTGGCGATAGATTTAGGTTTGCTTGCTTTGGAGCAAACAGCAAGAGAGCTCGCAGCCTGGCAGCGCGCCCTCGCTGTTGATCCGCCAATCTTTGCTTGTGTTAATATTTCCTCACGTCAACTTCTTCGCCATGATCTGCTGCGTGAAATCAAAAGCGCGCTCATGCGAAACGACGTGATGAAAGGAAGCCTCAAGCTTGAATTGACGGAAAGTCTTATTATGGAGAATCCTGAGTTTACAGCTCAATTACTCCATCATTTAAGAGAGCTTGGCGCTGGACTGGTTCTTGAGGATTTTGGCGCAGGCTATTCTTCTCTTTCCTATTTGCAAAGATTTCCGTTTGATACGGTGAAAATTGACCGCTCTTTGATTAAGCCCAACGGTAAAGCGACGCGACCGATTATCCTACGCTCAACAATTGCGCTTGCGCATGATTTAGGCATGGACGTTGTTGCTGAAGGCGCAGAAACAGAATCAGACGTGATTGAGCTCTATCAGCTTGGATGTGGATATGCTCAAGGTCACGCCTTCGGCCGTCCAATCAGCTCACAAGAAGCGCGTCGTTTGGTCGGAGCCGCGCCAGAAACAGCGTAAGCGCCCATGAAAACGTCTGGTAGTGTCGAGCTCTCTTTGCATGAAGCGCGTTTGGAGCATAGGCGATTGGGCGAAGAAATTGCCGAACATGATCAACGTTATTATCAAGATGATGCGCCAACGATTTCAGATGCGCGTTATGATGAGCTACGGCAGCGTTACGAGTTTTTAGAAAAATTATACCCCGTTCTCATATCCCCGCAGTCGCTCACGCAGAAGGTGGGGGCAAGGCCAAGCGAAAAATTTTCTAAAGTGAAGCATGACACGCCAATGCTATCGCTTAGCAATGTGTTTTCTGATGATGACGTTGAAGAGTTCGTAGCGCGCGTCCGCCGCTTTTTGGGCTTAGCAGAAAATGCGCCGATTTCTTTCACCGCTGAGCCTAAGATAGATGGGCTTTCTTGTTCCCTGCTTTACGAGAAGGGTCGGTTAGTTCGGGCCGCAACACGTGGAGATGGCTATGAGGGGGAGGATGTAACGCTCAATGTTCTAACATTGAAAGAAATTCCCCAGACTCTTAGCGATCATCCGCCAGACGTTTTAGAAGTGCGTGGCGAAGTCTACATGACCCGTGCAGATTTTTTTGCCCTTAATCAGATTCAGTTAACGCTTGGAAAACAATCCTTCGCAAATCCTCGAAATGCTGCCGCAGGTTCATTGCGACAACTGGACGCAAGCGTCACTGCAACAAGACCTTTACGTTTTTTTGCATATGCTTGGGGGGCGATGAGCGCGCTTCAAGCGCAAACTCAATTTGGCGTCCTGGAGTCGTTTCAGCATTATGGATTGCCGGTCAATCCGTTAACGTGCGTCTGCATCAATACAAAGGAAATGCTTGAACGATATCGGTTTATCGAGTCTCAACGAGCAATGCTTGGTTATGATATTGACGGCGTTGTCTACAAAATAAACAATCTTGCCTTACAAGAACGTCTCGGTTTTGTTTCGCGGGCGCCACGCTGGGCTGTTGCCCATAAGTTTCCAGCAGAACGTGCGACAACTGTTTTGAAAGATATTGAGATACAGGTTGGGCGGACAGGCGCCTTGACGCCTGTTGCCCGCCTGGAGCCTGTCACTGTTGGCGGCGTGGTTGTTTCAAATGCCACGCTTCATAATGAAGACGAGATCGCACGTAAGGATATCAGGATTGGCGATACTGTCGTTATCCAGCGTGCGGGCGACGTTATTCCCCAAATTGTTGAGGTTGTTGTTAATCAGCGCCCAAGTCATGCGCTGGCGTTTCAATTCCCGCATCTTTGTCCACGGTGTGGCGCCGCGGCGTTGCGTGAAATAGACGCTAAGACTGGACAGATGGACGTCGTTCGAAGATGCGCTGGCGCGCTTGCCTGTCCCGCGCAAGCTGTCGAGGGATTGAAGCATTTTTGTTCGCGTCATGCCTTCGATATTGAGGGCTTAGGAGATAAGCAGATTGAGTATTTTTATGAGCAAGGATTCATAAAAACTCCAGCAGATATTTTTACGTTACAAGCGCGCGATCACGGCAGTCTCGTAAAAATCAAGAATCTTGAAGGATTTGGCGAGGCATCCGTTCGAAATCTTTTTGATGCGATCAATGCGCGACGTACGATCCAGCTTAACCGTTTCATCTATGCCTTAGGCATTCGGCATATTGGAGAAACGAATGCACGTCGTCTTGCGCGCTATTTTAGTGACTTCTCAACGTTACGCACGACAGCGCGCAATGCCCTCCCTGGAACGCAAGCGCGCGCGCTCATCGATGAGATTGACGGCGTTGGTCCTGTTGTCTCTCAGGCTCTCCATGAATTTTTTATTGAGAGTCACAATGATCATGTGTTGGACGAATTAATTAAAGAGGTATCCATAGAGCCAATGCCTGCCCTAGCAACATCATCGCCTGTCGCGGGAAAGACAATAGTTTTTACGGGCGCTTTGGTTCATCTCACTCGGGACGAAGCTAAGGCTCAGGCTGAGAGATTTGGCGCGAGAGTGGCAGGTTCTGTCTCTAAGAAGACAGATCTCGTCGTCGCGGGTCCCGGAGCAGGGTCAAAGCTTGCTAAGGCAAGTGAGCTTGGCGTCGAGGTTATTTCTGAGGATGAGTGGTTTGTTCGCACTGGCCAGCGCTCTTAGAGGCTATTGTAAGAAAGGCGCCTAGACAGCATTTGAGCCGGGTGTTTCATCCTTACGATAGGCTGTGTTGAAGACGTAGTCCCACCAAATTGCATGTACGCCGAAGCCTTTTTCTGAATCGCGAAAGTGATGAAGCATATGCAGTCGCTTTACCAGCTTTCCCAGTTCTGTCTGCGGCTGACTATGATGCGTCCAGTAGTGCACGCAGTCGTAGATCACGTAACCGGCAATAAAACCCGCAAGTGCTGGCCACATTAACGTGGATCCAAAGATTAAGTAAATGATCGCCAGTGCAATGAGCATGATTGGCGCAGACAATAAGGGCGGCATGACAAGGCGAAGCGGATCGTTGGGATAGACATGATGCACGCCATGAATAAGATATTGGAAGTGTGGTCCAAGCCCAAAAGGCAGAGGAAAAATTGTGTGGAACAAAAAACGGTGGCCAAAATATTCAGTGAGCGTCCAGCCTATATAGCCAAGTAATACGCTAACAATAACCAGATGGGCGGATGCGATCGTGAAGGCGTAAAAGACTAGGCCTAAAAAGATAGGCGTATATATTATGACCGGCGTGAGATGATGCACGCGAGACATTTTATCAAGTGTATCGTTCTCGAATAATCTTGGGGAAGCATCGAGCGCCTCGGGGGCGCGAGCATTTCGTTCTTGTGTCATGATTTACTCCGCTGGCGCGACAAGTGTCGGCGTGCGATCGGCGGCCTGCGTTACATTTTCTGAGCGTGTGTCAAGTGAGTATGTTGGGTCGAAGATGAAGGTGACCATCAAGGCGAACCAAGATCTGTGGCAACGCAAGCTTGTGTAAAACTCAGGCGCCATAAGCGTTAGCTGCGGCAGTCTTGTCCATGGAATCTCGTGAAAGTCGTGATGTTCGTTATGGTAGCCAATATTCAGAGCGATTGTGTTTAAGGGACCGTAATAATCGAAGGTGCCTTGATCGGGCGCGAAGGCAAAATGTTCTTGTAGCCAACGGGCGCTCAATGGATGAAGCCCGCCAACGGAAAACCAGAACGAGAAAAATAGATATAAAAGCGCGTTGACTCCGAACGCCCACACAACAAAAAGGTCAAAGACGATAATCGCGGCCGCATTTATATAAGTCCATTGTCCCCAGATTGGCACGCTTCCTTTCAAGCGATTGAGTCTCGCAAGCTGTATCGCAGGAAAGGCAAAAAGCCAAAGGGCTTTGCGCCAGGAGCTGTTTCCTACCCATTCAACTTCCCAGTGACTAGGAATGTCCGCATCATAGTCATAAGCGGACAGGTGAGAATGATGTTTGATATGGTAGCAACGAAAGCCCATTGCTGTTGGAAAAGCGTTTGGGAGATCAGCAAGGATTGCTGTCCATTTATTTGCGAGTGGGCTATCGAATACGCAATTGTGAATGGCGTCATGAATGATGACGAAATTGGCATGATTGGCAAATGCGCCAAAACAAAGCGCCATCACTAATGAAAGCCACCAATAGTCGAGCCCCATTGAACCCATGATGGCGGCGATGGTCACCTGAGCGGCGAAGATGCCCGCTGTTATTTTAAACGTGAGCGGATCTTTGCCAAAAAGCGATTGCACTTGCGGATATTTTTCCAAAATTATCTGTCGGCGTTCGACGTGAGAGCGATCAGCTCCAGTTGGTGTAACCGAAATACCGCTCATGCCAATGCATCCTGTGTTTTTACGAGATCTTCAGTAAAGTGGGATTTTCTCGTCTTTAGGCGCTTTTCATAAATACGATGAATCTTATCCATTTTGCCGCCAAACATTTCTATGGGGCGCCGCATTGAGGCATTGTCCTCTAAAACCCAGCCAGCTTCGAGATGCTGAATGGACATCGAGCTGCCGCGACGCTTCATCTCTTCAAACATTGACATGAGGATGGCCCCGCCAGTGGCGCTATTTTGCAAGGCTTTACGCGTGCCAAGCAACACAATTCTTGCAGTTTTGAAATTATGTTTCTTCATACGCGAGAGAATGCGTGCGATTCCAAACGGAAAAAGCCGCCCCTTGAGGTCGGCAATGATCTCAAAAAGATTTGGGAGCGCAATAACAAAAGATTGAGGCGCGCCATCCAATTCAGCAATAATACCAAAATCAGGCGGCATAACGAGCTTGAGTGCGTCAGCCGTGGAGTCGAATTCTGCTTTTGTAAAAGGGACAAAACCCCAGTTTCCCCGCCAGCTGTCATTAAATAATTCTTGCAGTATTGGGGTCTCTTTTGTCTTCAGCTCTGCAAGGTTGAGGGGGCGTAATTTTAATCTTTCACGCCATTCTCTGCGTGTCGAAACACGCGGTTTTTCATCCAAATTATGATCGGCGACGGTAATCTTAAATGAGATTAGATCCCGTGCTTTCACATAGTCCAGCGCTTCGAGATGACGTGACAGATAGGGTGGATGCCAAGGCATGAAAATCATTGGCGTTGCATCAAAGCCCTGGACCAACAGGCCGCATTCGCCGTTGATTGTCGGTGAGAAAGGGCCGTTAACGCGATCGGCGCCTCTTTCTTGTAGCCAATTTTCAGCAGCGCTCAAAAGCGCATGTGACACATCAATGTCGTCTTCAGCATCCAGCGCGCCGAATTGAGCGGCGCTGGCGTCAACGGGACTGATGTCGTGTTTATACATCTGCGCGCTGATCCTGCCGACCCATTTCCCATTGCGCCGCGCTAAGAATTTTTGTTCCTCGACCAGTTTGTAATGTGGATTGAGGCTGTGCGCGAAAAGCGTCCAGCGCTCAAGGTCAAGCGGCGGCGTAAATCCAGTCATACCGTCGTAAAGAAGACGGGGAAGCTTGCAAAAGGCCACGAAGCGCCAGAAGCTGTTAACAGGAAGAATCTCGATCTGCGCCATGATCTCATCCTAACCGTCGATCGCCGTTGCCGGAAGCGTCAGATTGCCGCTGTGGATGCTTCTAAATCGTCTATAGCTCTATTTCGAATTGAGCCCGCCATAGCTGCTGCGACAATTCTCTGTGCTTCTTCGCTGACGGGCGGAATTTGTTTCAGACATTGGATCACGCCGCGGATTTCTGTCTCTGTGTGTTTGGCGGAAAAGAAGAAACGCAAACGCGGCCCGTCTTTCGGCACACCAATTCTTACGACTGGCGGGACATAGTATCCCTGCTCAAGTAAATGTTGCGCCGCCCACATGGTTTCAATGTCGCTGTCAAACAATATTGGCACAACGCCGCGGCCAATCGCGGGGCCCGTGGCGAAGCCGTTTTCATGGGCGACTTTACGAAAAAGCTCTGCATTAGCGGCAAGTTTTTCTATGCGCCAGGTTTCTTCCTGCATGAGTTTCAGCGCCGTTCTTGCTGCCGTCAGAATGACGGGAGAGAGTCCAACGCTGTAAACAAAGCCCGGCAATGTAAAGCGAAAATAATCGATGACGCTTTTTTTAGCGCAAACATAACCTCCGCAAGTCGCAAGAGATTTTGATAAAGTGCCAACAACGAGATCGATGCGGGAGGCGTCAACGCCTTGATGCTCAGCAAGCCCACGTCCAGTACGGCCGAGTACGCCCAAAGAATGCGCCTCATCAACAAGAAGCCAAACGCCATAACGATCGCGAATATCGATGAGGCGCGGTAGATCGGCTGTATCTCCGTCCATGCTATAGACGCCCTCAACCACAATGAGCACATTTCTATAATCTTCACGCTTACGGTGGAGGAGATGCTCAAGATGATCGAGATCGTTGTGGCGGAATTTAATGACCTCTGCGACAGCGCCGTCCGTGCCAGAAACAATACTATTATGCGCGAGTTCGTCGATGAAGATGGCGTCACGTTTGCCGTTCATGAGCCATGCGATTGTCGTCACATTCGCAAGATAGCCGGAAACAAGCGTCAGGGCGCTTTCCATGCCGATGAATTTTGCAATTTCATCTTCAAACTGCTTATGCGTCGATCTTTCGCCGCCTACAAGGCGTGATGCGAGTGCGCCAATGCCAAGATCATCGATTTCGCGTTTTGCCTCAGCGTTGATCTTTGGATGACCCGCCAAACCAAGATAGTCATAATTGGCGAAGCTGACAAAGGTTTTGCCCTGTTTGGCAAGGTCAGACCGCAAGATGTCCAACTGCGCGAAAAACGGGTCGTTGAGTTCCAGCAGAGCGCTGCCGGCAAAGCGGAATCGACGCGTTGTAAAGTCTGAAAGAGTTTTATGTTTTGTCACTGAATACGTAATCCCAGCGTGGTCGGGCGCTGCGCCCGCAACAGGACCGGGCGGGCCAAGCCCCCGGGGCGCCCAAGGAATCATCGTGCTGCTTAACATTCTCGTCACAGTCGCGCCAGTGTAGGTGGGCGTTTTCATTTGACTATGGCGCTTGGGTGCGGCTTTCTTTATTGGCTTGTGCCATGAATCCATTCGCGCCTCCTCACTTTGGAGTTTTAGAGAAGTCTTTGCGCTTGCGCGTGGAAAGATTGTGCGTCGACCGCGGCGGACGCCATGTCTTGGAAAATGTCGGCTTTTCGCTCAATGGCGGCGAAGCCATGATTGTGACGGGCCCAAATGGCGCGGGCAAGTCGACCCTTCTGCGGGCTATTGCCGGGTTGTTGCCATACATTGGCGGCGATATTCTGTTTGAGAGTGCGCAAGCCGGTGTCGATCTGGCGCAGCAGACGCATTACCTCGCCCATGCTGACGGAATGAAATCCGCGCTGACAGTCGAAGAGAATCTTGATTTTTGGACGGGTTTTCTCTCAGGCGTGCAAGACCCGCGCAGTATCACGATTCCTGAGGCGCTTGAGCTTGTGGGGCTTTCACATGCCGCACATGCGCCGTTCGGCGTCTTGTCAGCAGGCCAAAAGCGTCGAGCCGCGTTGGGCAGGCTTCTCGTTGCCTTTCGTCCGCTCTGGCTTCTAGATGAGCCTTTGACGGCGGTAGATCAGGGGGCGCGTGAACGTTTTGCTCGGGTCATGTCTGAACATTGCGCACGGGGAGGGCTGATCATTGCCACAACCCATGAACCGCTCGGGCTTGCAAAAGTCGCAGAGTTGGCGTTGGGAGCGGCAAGATGACCTCCTCGCTGCGGTCTTTATTTTTGCGCG
>Ga0208872_1000285_pt1 | contig 42400 bp, 31 predicted proteins | sample CryBogCBH12Aug08_FD_185508 | JGI IMG/M metagenome (GOLD analysis project Ga0208872, IMG submission 185508) | Freshwater microbial communities from Crystal Bog, Wisconsin, USA - CBH12Aug08 (SPAdes) | ecosystem: Environmental > Aquatic > Freshwater > Lake | place: Crystal Bog, Wisconsin, USA...
ACGACCAACCCTCCGCCCACCCCTTGCCGGTGACGTCCCTCGAAACCCCGGACTGCGTCGGGTTCCAGATTGCCGATCACGCGGTGCTTTTTCCGAAGGGAGACGGTCTGCTGGAGAATGCAATCACACTCGATCTCCACGGCAACGGGCCAATGAATGTGACAGTGACCGGCATCGCTGCGGGAACTTGGTTCGCCCGATGCCAGAGCAACACGTCGCCCGTGACCGTCACCGAAGCGGGCCATCTGGCGCACTTCGGCGCGCTCCCCGGCAAAGTCGAGATCAAACCGTTGTCGATGCATTAAAGCGGTTGGCTTGCCGGGACACGTTACACGCATGAACCGTTCTTATCCAAGCGAAGCGGTGAACTCGGCAGGTGGCTCTCTTGCGCCGGGCAGTCTGCCTTCTCATCTAATCTGGTTAGGCAGCATGGTCATGAAAATGTTTTAGAGCTGCACGTTACCGGGAGACAGATACTAGCGACCCACCCAGAATATGTCCAACGCTTGGCAAAAAAGTCTAGAAGGCCAGAACCCCACAACCTATCGGGTTCGGATTCGGATCCTCGGTTATTCCCAAAGCTGCAAATAATATGATAACAAGCAATGGGCCACTGCCGACAATTAACAGAACAAGGCCCATCTAGAAAATATTCGAGAAGCGGAATTTCGGAGGATTTGATTGAGTGGATTTAGTCATGTGCGTGAAGTAGCCTAACGTAGCTACCAATGTATCCCTTGCTGCGCGGCTGTATCCGCAGGAATTGTTGGTTTCCAGTAAGGGTTCGCCTGCTTCCAGCTCCAATCCGAATCTGCTTGTGGACTCACACACCCTGACAGCAACGATAACATTAACATTACTGCCATAAAAATGACTGCTCTGACGTGTGATGAAGCCACGACCAAAACAGAGCCGTGCCGCTGAACCTGTCAACCGCAAAGCGTCACCACTCAGGCGCGTCAGGCCCGCCATGTGGCGCAGGCCTACAGCAGCACCAACTGCTTTCCTGCTGGTTCCCGCAGGCTGCTTACGCTCGCGTTCAAGGCGGAAACGATCTGCCAGTTCGACCAAGCTGGCAATTTAATTCAGGCTGGATGTCTTCCGGAATGAAATTTGTTTTGTTCCTGCACTGCTGCACGCACGCTTTCCGGAACATCAACGCCTGCGTCTTCTAACATTTTTACTGCGCAAAGTGGGCAGTAGCCATGGCTGAACTGAGCCTCGGTGTGCTTGGAAATATAGGCCTCAAGCTGATTCCAATAGCCCTTGTCATCGCGCACTTTCTTACAACTGGCGCAAATGGGCAGCATCCCGCTCAAGGTCTTCACCTCCGCCAGCGCGCCGGTCAATTCCTCGATCAGTCGCTCGCGCTCCTGCTCGACCTGCTTGCGCTTTGTGATTTCCGTGCGGATGGCCAAATACTGCGTGGGCTTGCCGTCTTCACCCATGAACGGCACGATTGTCGCATGCACCCAGTAAAATGTGCCGTCCTTCGCGCGGTTAAGCACTTCGCCTTTCCAAACTTTACCGCCAGCGATGGTTGTCCACATTTCGCGAAAGAATTCCTTTGGATGCAGACCTGAGTTGACGATACGGTGATCTTGACCGAGCAACTCGGCGCGGGAATATTTTGAAATCTCGCAAAATTTGTCGTTCGCATAGGTAATGCGGCCCTGCGGATCGGTGATGGCCAGAATGGCATGTTCATCCAGTGCCGCCTTGAAATTCGCCAGTTCCTTCAGCGTGGTGTGTAACTTCTCCTCGGCCCGAATACGATCCGATATATCTCGGATTGCACTTATCGTCACCGGCCCATCCTCCGTCGCCAACTGGCTTAAGCTGACCTCTACAGGAAACTCCTCGCCGTTCTTACGCAAACCGAGCAATTTCAGCCCATCGCCCATTGGTCGCACATGGGGCGAGGCCTGATATTTCGCGCGATGCCCGGCATGTTTTCCGCGAAACCGTTCCGGCAACAGCATCTCCACCGGCTGCCCCAGTAGTTCCTCCCGATCATACCCGAACATCTTCATTGCCTGCGAATTGATGAGAACCATCTCCCCGCGCGTATTGGCCAGCATCATAGCGTCCGGCGCAAAATCCAGCAGACTCCGAAATTTGCTTTCGCTGGCACCGATGAATTCGTTCATAAGGTGGGAAGTAAAACAAACCGTCAACCCCGCGCCAGAAAATTAATTTCAGCGTCAAATATTTGTGAAGAAAACATGAAATCTATTCCGATGCCCCGAAGGGATTGAATTTTTTCATCACAAGGTCGCGTCGCCAGAAGTCGTGGTTGTGAGCTACAGCAACACCAACTGCCGCCCCGCCGGTTCCCGCAGACTGCTGACGCCAAGCCTGAGCAACCTCAGCGGTCGTGATGCCAGTCAATCGAAATCCCGGAATCGCTTGTAACCACTGGCGTATAATAAACCCCTCCAAGCGAAAGCTAGGGTTTCAAAGTGGTGCCCCGGCACGGACTTGAACCGTGAACAAACAGATTAAGAGTCTGCTGCTCTACCAATTGAGCTACCGAGGCATTGCCGGAGTTCCTGAACGAATAAATTCGTCATAGGACGAGCTTTAATTATGCAGATGGGAAAATATCCGGCAAGATTTTTATTGAGGCTGAACGTGGAACAATTATGGCCCGTGGCTGTAATTTTGGAGGTCGGCAAGATCGTTCGTAGCTTGCCCGGTCAAAGTTAATACCGTTTGTCCAGAAATGTAACCAACTGGTGGTAGACCCAGAAATTTCCATTGGTGCATTTCCGCATGACCATCGGCAAAAGACATGCCACTACTGCCGCCATGATATTCGGCCGGCCAGTCATTCATATTGTTACCACCGCCGACCACGAAATAGCCGTCGTTGATTGATATGTCATCTTCGTCAATCGTGACAAAGTGTTTCGTCGGGTTGGGAATCGAGGTCAGTTTATGATAATTGGCATAGGCTGACGATGTATTCGTGTTTCCCATGTAGCTGTTCATGGAAATGCCGCGAACCATGTTCTGCTGGTTGCCGGGACACTTGTAAATTCCGACATTTTTTGCAAAGGGATAAAGCAGCGAGTTCATAATGAGTGCCACGTTTGTTCTATCACTAGAACTTTGCATGTTTCCATAGCACCAGTCAGCATTGGTCGAGCCTCCATGTTGTAACACCAGTCTATCCTGATAATCACCGGCATACATGATCCAAGCTAACGCCAACTGTTTGCCATTGTTCAAGCATGCAATACCATGCGCACGCTTTTTGGCTGATGCCAGCGCGGGTAAAAGCATCGCTGCCAGAATGGCGATAATGGCAATCACCACGAGCAGTTCAATGAGGGTGAAGCCTTTGCGGAGCATCAATCGTAGATTCATGAGGTGTTTCTGAGATTAACCCAAAAGTATCCCTTGGAGTCAATCAGTTTGCTTCATCCATGATGCGAAAAATTCTTAGCGGCTCTATTCACTTCTTCTTTTGTGATTGTAACCTCATCTGTTAGCGGATTTGATGCGGCAAGGTTCTTGAGCGTTAAAAAATATCCGGCAAGATTTTGATGAATGGGTATATTTAAGCTCCGATTCAGGAAACCCGGTCGGAAGTCGGAACGTCTCGCTGTTTGTCTATGTTTGGGCGATTGAAACAGTTCATTTGGATAATGCCGCTGCTGCTGGCGGTTTTGGTTGCCGTATTGGGGTGGTGGGGCAACGGCCGGCTGCGCAATACCATCAAGGGCGAGCTGAAGGCGCAGTTGACCACGACTTTGAATGCCAATGTCACCGCCTTGGGGATTTGGGCCACCAATCAGTCGCGGCTTGCGGTTTCCTTGGCGCAAGACTCCCATCTCCAAACGCTGGCCGACCGGATTTTTCAAGCCGGTCCGCGATTCCACCGGGATTTGCAACCGCAACCGGAGGTGGAGGAATTTGTCCGTGATTTCAAGCTGCGGCTGTCTCAACTCGGCTATGAAGTCGCGCAATTGGTGACGACGAATTTTGTGGTCGTCGCCAATTCAGCAAATCCCAAGGGCGGCGGTTTCAATTTGATTTCAGACGCGCATACGAACAAGTTCGCCGAACTGTTTGCCACCGGCCAGCCGGTGATCATCACGCCGTTCAAGCCTGAACTGCTGGTTCAGAAGCGGGTCGGGAAAAATGTTCTCGCGCAGCAACGGACCAACGACGCGCGTAATCTTAACCGTCCAGCGGGATCGGGCGCGGGGCGGCTGCGCCGTGGTGACATAACCATGATGCAGGTGGCGACGCCAATCCGTGATCAGGCCGGCGGCATCTTGGGGGCGCTGGCCTTGATCATCAATCCGGATCAGGAATTTTCCCGGATTCTTTCGGTGGCCCGTTCGGGCGCTTCCGGCGAAACATATGCGTTTGACCAGACGGGGTTGATGATTTCCCACAGCCGGTTTGACAAACAGCTCAAGCAGCTAGGTTTAATCAACGCGACGAACGCCAGTTCCGCGCTGAATCTGCGCCTACACGATCCCGGCGGTGATTTGACCGAAGGATTCAAGCCGGCGGATGCGGACAACAGCGCCCGCCCGCTGGCGAAATTGGTCGCCGATGCTGTGGATGGTCTGGATGAAACATTGGCGGAGCCGGTTCGTGACTATCGCGGCGTTTCCGTCGTGGGAGCATCGCGCTGGCTGCCGCAGTATGGCTTTGGCGTGGCGACCCAAATCGATGCGGCGGAGGCCTACCGCCCGCTGCATGTGTTGCAATGGCTTTTTGTCTGCATCGTGCTCCTGCTCCTGCTCTTTGCGATAGGATTCTTCATGATGTCCAATTTAACCTGGCAACAGCGGTTGGATGAGGCGGAATTGAAGCTGAAACAGCTCGGCCAATACACCCTCGAAGAAAAAATCGGTGAAGGCGGTATGGGCGTGGTCTATCGTGCCCGGCACGCATTGCTGCGTCGTGAAACAGCCGTCAAACTGTTACTGCCTGACCGAGCCGATGCGGCGGCCATCGCGCGCTTTGAACGCGAAGTCTGCCTGACCTGCCAGTTGACTCATCCAAATACGATTCAGGTCTATGATTACGGGCACACGCCGGAGGGGGTTTTCTATTACGCCATGGAATTCCTGAATGGTTTGAACCTGCATGAGTTGATCGCACGTTACGGGCCGCAACCCGAGGGCCGGGTGATTCATATCCTGACGCAGGTTTGTGATTCGCTGGCCGAGGCTCATTCACTGGGCTTGATTCACCGCGATATCAAGCCGGGTAATATTTTTCTCTGCCAACGGGGCGGTATTCCCGATTGCGTGAAAGTTTTGGACTTCGGTCTGGTGCGCGACTTTCGCGCCGGGGCAGCCCAGCCCGCCGATCCGGAAAACGAGCAGGTCATTGAAGGCACGCCGTGGTTCATGCCGCCGGAAGCTATCCTGCACCAGCAACAAGTTGACCCGCGCAGCGATCTGTATTCCGTGGGCGCGCTCGGTTATTACCTGTTGACCGGTCAGTATATTTTTGATGCGGAAAGCATCGCGGAGATCCACGAAAAACAACTGTCGGCCGAGCCGATACCACCGTCGCAGCGCACCATGAATCCCGTCAGTTCCGAATTGGAACAGATTCTCCTGTGCTGTCTTGAAAAGCAGGCCGACCGGCGGCCGCAATCGGCTAATGACCTGCGGGCACGCTTGCAAGCCTGTGCAGCAGCGGCGGGTTGGCCGTTGGAGGCGCGCACGCTTTGGTGGGACGCTTATGTTCGTGAACCGGTTGTCAGTCAGGAATCAGCCGGACAGGAATCCACACCCATGCCCACCGTGAGCATTGATTTAGGCACCCGGATGCAAGAAGAGTAAGCGCCGCTTTATTCAACTGCCACCTTGGCGTCCTCAAGGATGACGTCATATTTGTAGCCTGCGCCAAAATCTTTTTTCGTGGAAACCTTTCCGGTCACCAACACCGTGTCGCCCAGCTTGGCGTCGTTGGTGGTGGTGACGGTCAGGTCGTTATCCGAGTTGAGATCGCTGCCGGAACCGTCACGGATGTGCAGCCAGTTTTTGCCCAGGATTTGAGAATTGTATTTCACCACTTTGCCGCGCACGGCGATGGACTTACCGGCCAGCTTGGACTGGGCCGCAAAAATTTCATGGATTGTTTTTCCACCGTCAGCCCGTTTGATGCCCGTCAAATCAAGCTTGGGCGCGGCGGGCGAGCCGGTGATCGAAGGATGACCGGGCGGCAAAGCGGGGGTGGGGGAACCGTTTAAAGCCGGGTGGCCTGGAGGCAACTTGGGCGTGGCACCGGAGGGAGCGGAGTCGCCACTGTTGATGGCAATGCTGCCGGTGAAACAAACCTCATCAAAATCGCGGTTGAGCGATTTACTGTGGTAGTTCGTCATCGGCGTGCCAGCGGCAACGCTCACCTTGTCGCCAACCTTGGCCTCAAACTGCGGCGCGGCAGCCCAGAGCTTTTTGCTGCCGGTATCTACCAGCACATAAGTATAACCGGCGGTGCTCATGGTCTCGACAACCTTGCCGGAAAAACCGCCCGCCAAATCGTCGGCGGCCATGGCGAATTGCAAAGGCAGAATCACGCAGACGAGCAATAGAACACGTTTCATAAATTTATTTGCCGTATAAAATACAGGGTTCACCTATCAATCACAATGCCGCAGTCCAAATCAATCGTTCAGCCACCGCTCGCTCAATAACTTTTGGCTGCATGCGGTTTGTTCTGGCCGGTGCCGTCATGGCAGGTCAGCGTGCAGGTGCCGTGGTTCGGACCGGTGGACAGGTAATTGAGCACACCGTTGTTGGGGGAAACGTAAGCGGTGTTGAAATTGATCAGGTGCGGCTGGGTGGCCGCGTGTGAATCGTGGCAGGTCGTGCATGCCGCGCGGTAGTTCTCGATGTGAGTGCGGTGATATTGCCAGCTCGAGGCCAGATCGCTATCCACCACGGAACTACTGTGACATTTGAAGCAGAGTGCGAAATCAGCGGGATTGTAAGGCGTGCCATCGGTCAGGCGTAACATGCGTTCCAGCAGCGGCGCATAAACCGAACCGTGCGGACCGTTTGCGCCGGAGCCGCCGGCGGCGGGACTTTGATCGCTGTTATGACAGTCAATGCAGCCAATCTGACTGGAAGTGGTCAGCGGCAGAATGAGGCTGGGCGTGCTGGAATTTTTTCCAATACTTTCAACGGGATGAAAGGAAATATTGCCGGGGCTGAATTCTAAGCGGGTGTTCGTCTGCACGAACTGGCGCGGCACGCTGGCCGGGCCGCGTGCGGTGCTGTCGCCGTGGCAGCGAAAACATAGTTCGTATTCCTGCTTGACCGCGGGCAGAATTCCGCCCCCAGCACTCACGCCGGGCACCGCCGCGAGCGCCCCAGAAACCTGATTTTTTCCGCCCGTCGCGCTGCTGGTGGCATGCGGATTGTGGCAGTCAGCGCAGGTCACGTGGCGGGTGGTGGGATTCACCAGATCTTCCCGCGCAAAATGCACATCCGTCGCGGTGAAAGTCTGATGGGCGCTGTTTTTTTTAAGATCCGTTGCAATATTTTTACCGGGGCCGTCACCTGCGTGGCAATCAATGCAATTTTTTTCCGGCATGGAAAAACGCATCAGGGCCGACTTGGTTCCGGCCGCATGCGGCACATGACAACTGGCGCAGGCCGTGTGTGCCACCGAATCAACCGCCATGGAAACCTTGCTTTGAAAACCCGCTTTTTTTGGTGTTACTTGGGCCGCCAATGCCATCGGCAGGAGTTTGCTGGAAACTGCATGAGCCGATCCGGACCAATTGGCCAGTTTGTGGCAGGTGACGCAGAGTGCGGACGCATTATTGGGCATGACCAGAAAACTGCCGTATTGATTATTGTGCGGATCATGGCAAGTGGTGCATTGCATTTGGCCGTTTCGATCCAAGGCGACCGCCGGCGGCAATGTGCCGGGATCCACCACCAAGCTGCCGGCGGCAGGATAGTTAGCGGTGGCAGTGGCGAGGGCGGAATCGTAAGTGAATGAAACCGGATGATCGGCCGAGAGGTCAAAACCGAGATTGTTGATGCCAGCCGGCAGGTAGGTTGTGTTCATGGCAATGCCGCCCGGCCGGCTGCCAACCAGACCTAATGCAACCGTGCCGTCGTGACAGCTTAGGCAAAGACGGGATGAGCCGTTTGGCTGACCAATGGTGATGTTCAATGCCGTCAGCGTCGGGCTGCTGAAAGTGGTGTAAGTTTTGACGGACATGGCGTGGTTCCAAAGCGGACCATCGGTGGCGGAGGCACCATGCGGGGTGTGGCAGAAAATACAGACGTCGGATTCCGTGACCGCGTGAATTGTAAGGCGACTGCCGACCGAAAGATTATGTTTGGAGTAGATGATGCTGTTGGTATTGTCGGCAAAAGCGGCGAAAAATAGAAAGAGCAGGGCGGTCACGGCAGCGGAGAGATGCCGGCGGCTTGAATCAAATTGTGACGCACGCTTCATGGTTTGCTCAAATAGCGGAACATCTGGAGCCGATGATTGAACGCATCGGCTACAAAAATTTCATTCTTGGAATTTATCACAATTGCATTCGGCAGACAAAACTGTCCAGGTGCTGCGCCCGGCTCGCCAAAATCAAGGAGCAGCCGGTTTTGATCGTCGAAAATCTGCACATTATTGAAAACGCCGTCCACGACATAAACATGGCCGTCCCGATCCACGGCCACGCCCTTGGGGCGGCTGAAACGGCCCGCGCCATCTCCCGCGCTGCCAAAAGCGCGTAGAAAGTGTCCGCCGGCATCGAAGACTTGAATGCGGCAATTCAAGGAATCTGTGACATAGATACGGTGCCGGTCGTCCACGCTGATGTGGGTAGGAAAATTAAATTCGCCCAGTTCTTTCCCGCGCCGGCCAAATTTAGAAACAGGTTTTCCCTGCATATCACAGACGACGATTTGGTGTCTCTGTGAGTCGACAATCAGCAGCCGGTCGTCCAGCAGCGCCAGGCCGGTGGGTCGTTCCAGTTCGTTGGTGATGGCAAACTGGATTTTGCCGTCCTTGTCGAAGGCAATCACTTCGCCCAGACCGGAGTCGGCGACAAAAAATGTCGAGCCGTGCCGCACAGCCGATACGGGTGACAGCAGGCGGATGTCGCCAATGCTGGACCAGTGCAGCCATTTTTTATGGGCCAAATCCAAATAAGAAACCGTGGCGGCAGCGGTATCGGCGACTAAAAGATTTTCCGAGCTGTCCAGCGAGAGTCCAAATGGCCGATCCATTTTCTGGTGGTTGTTGCTGACCCCCGTGATCCAGTTGGCGAACCGCTGCAGCGCGGCCGGTCGGACGCCGATATCCTGTGGCCCAGCAATTTCCCGCACAAATACAATGCGGGGTTCGGCGGGCGGCGGCGGCCAGACGAGTGGCGGTTTGATTTCCGCCGCTGTGGTCAACAAGGAGAAGCCCAGCCAGCAGCCCAAAATGAAAAAAAACATCCTTCCGCGCAAATCGCGTGGCCGGCTGGCGGAAAACAGTTTTTTCAGTTTTGGTATCACGTTAAAAAGTTCGGCGAAGGTAGGTATAAAAGCGATGTTTAATGCGTTCTTCCGTGAAGCCGCTTGAATCGGTGGACTGGCTGTTGAATTCGTAGCCGGCGCGCAGGCTTAATTTGCCGCGCGACCAGCCGAGGCTCGTGCGGGCCACGCCTTGAAGCTGTTCCGTGCTGGATATTTTCTGCATCAAAGCGCCGATTTCGAGCGACCAGATCAGCGACAGCGGAAGCCGGGTGTGGTAATGGCTTGTGAACTGGTATTGCGACTGGTCGCCATTATCCGGGTAATGATAAAAAGTTTCGCTCAGATTGAAACCCAGCGAGGACGACTCTGAATAAGAAAAGTCGAAATTCTGGAAAAACCGGAGTGCCTCATATTGCGTGAAATTGGAATCGTAAGATTCGTATTCGGCACCGGTGTGAAACCATTTGCGTTTGTAATCCACGCCGCCGACCAGGTCGGTGAGCGTCTGGGTGAGCACTTCCGGTGGGGCATTGTTGTCCAGCCAGTTCAGGCGGCCGTAGATGCCGATTTGATTCCACAAGTCCAACCGCAATTGGGCGGAGGCATTAAATGTGTCATACGCACTGCTGCCCAACGATTCACTCTGGTAGGTGATGGTGACCGCCAATGCCCCGTTGACCATCAGGCTGGCGGTGGGAAAACTTGGAGCAGGCACCAACAGGATTTCGCTGAGTTCCCCCGACTGAATCACCAGATAGTCGGAAGCCGGCAAGGTATAGCTGCCGGATTTGACTTCCATGACATTGCTGACACGAGGATGCGCCAAAAACACCTTTTGGTAACCTGGGCTGGAAAGCTGGTAAATCTGGTGCGGCTCCTCGAACCATGTTTGGGTGCCGACGGGAGAACTTTGTTCCTGATGATCCACGCCAATACCGGTTCCGAAACCGAGCCGGCCCCACGATTGCAGTCGCTTGCTATAATTTTCGTTCAGCCCCAGTCCGTATTGGTCATAGGTGGAATTGCCGGTGGAGGCGGTGTCCTCCTGATGTATGTCATGGGCCTCGAGGCTGGAAGTGAGGCTCTCGTAAAGTTGGTGCCGTATGCCGGCCGAACTTTGCAACCGCGAGGAAGTGATCTGCCCCAACTCGCTCTGGTTGTAATTCATCATCAGATAACTCTCTAAATTGGGGAGGTGATGGACGATGAGATTTTCATTGGCCGTCAGCGTGTCAATCTGTTGCCCGGAGGATTCAGACTGACTGTAACTCAGACCGGTGTTGACGGAGATTTGGCGGCGATGACCAAATGTCTCCGAATCTGAAACGCCGGCCGACCAACTTTGGCTGTCGAAGCGGGCACCATTACCCACGGTATTTTCCATTTCGTCGAGGTGCAGCGTCAAAGTAGTCTGCCCAAATTTTCGCTGGTGGATGCCGAGAAAATTCAGATACGTCTCGGTGATTTCCGAGGTGTCCGTGAGGCCGGAAGCGACTTCATTGCGATAACCCAGATCGGCGCTCAGGGTGAAGGCGGCGTCCGTCCAATTGATCCTGCCGCCGTAACGGGTGGTATCCACCGTGTAGGTGTTGAACTGACCGTAGTCGCGATAACTGTGGTCTTGCGCGGAATAAAATGAGGCGTTGTAAGGTTTGGCGGAAAGCAGGTTGAATTCCGCCAGATAGCGCCGGAGTTCTGCGCTCTCATTGCGGGTTTGGTCAGAACCAAAGCCGCTTGAACTCATGCTGTCCCAGCCCCAGCCCAAGTCGCCGCTAATGTCGAATGCCAGCAGGTTGGGATGATAGATGGAGCCGGAGGTTTGCAATTCCACCAAGGGCGTGATGGAGAGCTGATTGTAAGTGGTGCTGCTGCCGCGGACAGAGGTGTTTTCCGACGAACCTTCCGTATCCACACCCACGCTGACCTGGGGTATGCCGTTGAGCCTGAGCCATTGGGTGTCCTGCGCTCGCAATGCCGGGACAATCCCAGCGGCAAATCCGGCGGCCGACAAGCAGGCCAGCCAGCGGTAACGATGAAATACCAACCAATTCATTTGGCCGCCGGCGTCTCCTTTCCGGCTTTCAGCAGATATTTGTCTTTGCCGACGTGAGGATCATGGCAGGTCGTGCAGACTTTGCCCGTGGCCCCGGCATGGCCCTTGGCCGCTTGCAGATCTTTTTCGTCATGGCAATCGCCGCACAGTTTGAAAATATTTTTGGCGAGGAGGCTGCTTTCTGCCGAATGGTGCGGCTTGTGGCAGCCCAGGCAATCCTCGGCCACGTCGTGCTTGAATTTTGCCTTCTCCAGAAAATTATCGTGGCAGTCCCAGCACAATGCCGGTGCGGATTTTTTCACGAGCGCTTTCTGGTCGGTCGCGTGCGGATTGTGGCAGGCCACGCAATCACCGTCGCCGACCGGTTGGTGGACGACCTTGGCGTTTTTGGCCGGGATGTCGTCATGGCAACTGGCGCAGGTTTGTTTCACCGGCTGCTTCAGCAGTTTTGCGATCTTGCTCGCGTGCGGCGTGTGACATTCCAGACAATGGCCGTCGCCCACCGGCGAATGCACAAATTTTTTCTTTGCCGTCAAATCGTCGTGACAGTCGGCACAGGTTTCCTGGACTGATTTTTTCAGCAGGCCTTTGAAATTTGTGGCGTGCGGCGCGTGGCAATCGGTGCAGTCGCCCGCTTCCACTGCCTGATGCTTGAACTTGCCCGCCGCCAGTGGATCGTCATGGCATGTCAGGCAAAGCGCCGAACCGGTTTTGACCAGCAGTTTTTTATTGGGTGAATGGTGTGGATTATGGCAGCTCTTGCAATCGCCCTCTTCGACTGGTGGGTGTTTCACCTTGCTGGCGACAAATGCCTGTTGCAACGTCTTGTGGCAGCCGAAACAAGCCTCGCCCGGCTTGCCCCGCATGGCATTGGAAAATTGCGATTCGTGACACGCGGTGCATTCGTGTTGCGCGTAAGGGGGATGAATGACTTCCTTTGATGCCTGCAGCGGTGGCGGATTTTTTGGCGTATTGTTGGTCGCGTTTAGTTGCTCGATCGGCATCAGGCCGGTCTTGGGTGCTCCGCCGGGCGGGGGGACTCCGTCAAAGAAAACCGTCAGCCATTTCTGTTTGGTTTCCGGACGACAACCCGACGCAAGCACCAGCACGCACAACAGAAAACCGATTCCAGCCAGCCACGGCCAGACCGGACGTGGATTCAGCTTAACTGGCGGTGGTTTCATGGGAGGCTGCTTGTCTATGAATCACGGGGCCGCCGTTTTTTTCAGGAAACCATAAACATTGACCTTGTGGGAACCAAATTGGCTGGTGACGAAGATGAGATATTCACATTGCTTGCCCGGCGCCACATATTTTTCAAAAAGGCCGACATTGTCGTAATCCACTTTCACCGTCGCCGGCAAGGACAACTCACCCTGAGTGCTGGCACCCGGCTGGCCGAAATACATCAACAACCGGCCCTCGGCGTCAAACATCTGCACCACCTGCGTGGCCGCATCCACGACATAAGTCAGGCCTGCCCGATCCGCCGCCACACCTTTGGGGCGCGCAAAGGAACCCGGAGACAATCCCTGCCGGCCAAAGGTGGTCAAATATTTTCCCTCCAAGTCGTAAACCTGCACGGAAAAAGCCCCAGTATCGGATATTAGCAGTCGGCCATTTTTGTCCAAGGCCAGATTGGTGGGCGAAAACAGTTTGCCTTCCTTGGCGTTGGCATCACGGGGAATCATGAACAAAAGCTTCCTCGACCCCTTGTCAAAAACCCGCACGGTGTGTCCCTTGAGATCGGCCACATAAAGCCGGTCAGCCGTAACCGCCACATCGCAGGGCTTCATTTCATCCTTGGTTCCCATTGCGCCGAGAAAGTTTCCAGACTTGTCGAAGATCACCACCTGACCGCGACCGGTGTCCGCCACATACCGGGTGCCGTCCTGGTCGATGGACAGATTGATTGGCTTCAGCAAACGCCCCTCGCCAAACGGAGAGAAATAGGATGAGCGCTTTTTGGCAACATCAAATACCTCCACCGCGTTGGCGACCGTGTCGCACACATAAACTTTGCCATCCTTGACGGCCAGGCCGTAAGGCTTGAGCAAAGCATTCGGCGGTGGAGCCTGGCCGGTGATGAAATCCGCAAAACTGCTGCCGCCGCCCAGATCGCTGCCGGCGGAAAACGACGTCAGGAACTGCACGCGCGGTTCATCCGGGGCCGGCGGGAAAAAAGTGTAGGTCTTCTTCGGCTCGGGTTTGGGGGGGGTGGCGCAACCGGCCAGCAGGCCCAGCAGCAGTCCCAAACTTAACGTTATGTGCCATGACCATCGGATCGGTGTCTTCATAATAATTGAACAATAGTTTTTTGCCTCGATATGAAAACGAATCAAACGGTTTCCGTCAATCCAATGCCCCACGGCCAGCCGTTTGGTTTTTCACCTGTAAAATACGCCAAACCGTCATCCGTAGCGAAACTTCCCTTGGCTTTGACCATCCCAAAATTGTCATCCTTCGGCCAAGAAATGAAAGCCTGCAGGGGGACGGATTTTTTTTGTGAGGACCGGCGGCATAAATTGGTGTGTTGAATCGGCTGGATGTTTTCAGCGTGAAATATAACGCCAAGATTCAAGTAATAAAAAAGCGGGCTTTGATCTTTTGAACCAAAGCCCGCCTGATTTAAGAACTTGTTTAGTCGCTTAATTGGCGATGATGTAATTCGTCTGCGTCAACACATTGGTCGCGCCGGTGTTGATGGCTTGGAGCGTGACGTTGTAACTGCCGGCGTTCGTGAAGGTAAAGGACGGATTCACACTCGTGTTCGTAATATTGAGTCCAGTTCCAGCAAAGATCCATTTGTAACTGTTCGCAATGGAACTCAAATTGGTGAAGGAGACCGCCAACGGGTGAGCGCCATTTGTGGTGTTGGCGGTGAACGCGGGCAAGGGCTGACCCACATTGATGTAATTGGTATAAGTCAATGTATTGGTCAAAACACCGTTATCAACCGTGAAGCTTAACGTGTAAGCACCATTGGCGACATAGGTATTGGTGACCTTGGGTAGGTTTGAGTTGTTGCCATCCCCAAAGCTCCAGTTGTAATTCACCACCCCGACACTGGCATTGGTGGTAAACGTGACAGCAAATGGCGCGACACCATTCAAGCTGCTGGCGGTGAAGGAGGCATACGGTCCCACGCCAATCGTGTTTGTGATCGCGACGCTGCCGGCCTCGTTATAGGCCGTCAACTTGACCTGATAGATGCCAGGATTGGTGTAGGTGAATGCCGGCGGGTTTGACGACAGGCTGTTTAGAGTGCTGGACACACCATTCATATACACCCAGACAAAATAGTCTGCATTGGCACTGGTGTTGGTGAAACTCACCGTGCTGGGGAAGGTATAGGGGCCGGGCGTGTAGGTAAAGTTCGGCACCGGCTTGTTAAGCACATTAATATAGCTAGGAATGGTCATGTTGCCGGTGTTTCCATTGGTGTCAATCGTCGTGAGCGACACCTTATAAGAACCTGGAGAGGTGTAATAGTTTGAAACAACTGTGGTGTTATTATTGGTGATGCTGATATTGCTATTACCAACGTCAAAGTTCCACACACAGTTGGTCACGCGTGAGTTCAACCCAACGGTCAGGTTGGTATAGAGAACCCATGTGTTCGTCCACACAACGTTGATGCTTGCTTTAAAGAGGGTGGGGAAGTTGTTGGTGGCTGCATTGATCTGGCTCAAGACCTTGGTTTCGGCATCACCCATAAGAATCTTGAGGAAGGTTGGATTATGAACCCCTTTGCTGCCGTCATTGTTGACCATGTAGAGGTCATATCGGGCTTGTAGGATGTTTGTCGGGAGCAGCAACTGGTCGGCGGCTGATGGACCCTGATTGGTGCTGCCATCAGTCAAAGTTCCGGGCGAGGTGTATTCCCAAGCATTCTGTCCGTAATTCTGATATGTGCTCGGGAACAAGACCGGCCCCTGACTGGTTGACCAAGCTCTCAACAAGGCCACGATACTGTTGACCCGGTTAGTGGTGGTGGCTTGGGTGCCTCGGTAATTCGGAGCGCCACCGGTATGACAGCCGCCCAGAGCGCAACCGTTAATGTCCAAGTTGAAGGTATGGTCCGTGCGGAAGACGCCAAATTTATCCGTATACAGAGGCACATGGCAGGTGGCGCACTGGTTCGTGTTTTGGACAGAGCGGGGAGCAATACCGCTGTGACTGGCATAGAGGCCCATGCCATTACCCAGACCGCTGGGGTTGACTGTTTTGCCGTCGATTGTGTTCAGATAATCCGGTTCGGCAATACCGATGAGGATGTTATATTGCGGGGAATTGTGCGGTGCCCGGGACCAATCAGGCGTTGGGTTGTTGACGAAGTTCGTGCCATTCCAAACCGGGGAGATGCCATCCCAGCGCGCCCCGCGATTGTTGTGGCATTGGCCGCAGAGGTTGATGTTGGGATTATACTGGCTCAAAAAGCCGTCATCCGCAAAATTGGTGGTGATGATCACCGTTCCGGCGAAATTAGTGTAGTAAGAGATGTTCGTGGCCGCGACCGGGTAGAACGTGAAGAAATTAGATGACCACATCGGGTTGCGCAATTGATGGGGGATCTTCAGGGTGATATTCGTTGAGGTCACATTGGTCGTGTAATAGACGTTCGTGGTGTAGATACCGTAGTTGCTGGCGATGTTCGTTGTGGACAGCACATTGGTAGTATAGACGATGTTCGTGGAGAGATAGGTCGGTGAGTGCGGATCATGGCACACGGCGCAGGTCTGGCCATAGGCCGCTGCGTCGTGACCGCTGGGCAGAGTCAGTTTGTTGGTAATGCCCACCAGCCGATTTTTGTAATCATTTATCATGGCCAAACGAGTTGCGGCGGAATGGCAGGGACCGCAGGTCATCATGCGGCCGGGGCCATTGGTTGGATTCGTAAATGCCTTTGAACCGGTAATGAAGCCACTCGGCACAATTGCATGCATTGAATTGGTCCATTCAGTGTAAGTGGGCCGGTCAGCTGTGTCGTGACAGCCGCCGCAAACTTCCGCCGCAACGGTAACCGCCGGGCGGATCCAAGAAGTGTTGTCCACCCCGTATTTGTGCCAGCCCGCCGGGCCGTGGCAGTTTTCGCAGCCGACATTTTGCAGATTGCCGACCAAATTGCTAAAGGCATAGACATTCGTATAGCCATAGCCGGTTCCCTGATTGTAGCCGACGGTGCAATACGCTTGGTCGTTAGTTTGCAGGCTAAGATTGGTGATGATAAGGCTATAGGCGCCACCGTGGAGGGTGCCCGTCCAAGTGCTGTATTTATCGCCGTGGCAGCCGCTGCAAGCGCCGGAGCCGGCGTAAAAGTTTGTTTGTATCAATTGGATGTTTAGATTCTGGTTCCCGCCATTGTTAAAGGTGTAAGACCAGCCATAATTTGTGGCGATTGTCGTGCCGACGCTGCCCCAAGTTCCGGCACCATTCGTCTGGATTGAATAACGGCCGCGCAAACCCTCCCATGCAACCGTGGTGTTAGTGATGTTCTGCACGGATATATTGGTAATAAAGGATTGTGCCTTGACACCACCGGGGAAAACGCCGGCCGGCTGATACATGTCATCCGCCCGCATCGACGTCCCCAACATGACCAAGGCTGCCAGCCCGATGGCTGTCGCCCGCAGCGTGGATGCCCTGCGTGACTTGGGCAGACCGGCTGAGTTTGTGTCTATATTTTTCATAATCGTAAAATTTGTTTTTAGGTTTTTTGGTTTGCCGCCTTGGTTTTACACCGCCTCCTGATGCCTCATCCGCATCAGGAGGCTAACGCGTAATTGGGTCAGGTTATTTGTTATGGCACGAACGGCAGAGCAAGCTGCCATTTCCGTTGGCGTCCACACCGATGATCTTCACCAGATTCGGATTATTCTGTAAGCTGAACGCAGAACCTTCCTGAGCATGGACATCGTGGCAGGAACTGCATTCCACCGTATGATTGCCGTTAAGCAGGAAGCGATTGAGGTTCATGCTGACCGGCGCGTTGAAGGCCACCGCGCTGCTCACCGGCGCCTGCACCGTGGTGTTGTCCGGATCATTCAACCACTTGTCCGCTTGGAACAGGGCGTTGTCGTAGGTGAAGGAGATGGGGTGTGAATGGGTCAGATTCTGGGTCAGATTCGCTTTGAAAGGAACGCGCACATCGATGCCACCTTGAAGTCCTTGAACCCCATCAACGCCATAGGAATTGATGGCCACCGTGCCGTCGTGGCAGCTCAAGCAGGCCAACGAAGTCGCATTGGGGGCACCGGGCGTGGTAAATTTCACATTCGCACCGGGAGCGCCACCGACGCCATTGACGGGATTGCCATACATGGTGAAACCACCAATAGCAGAGGCGCTGTGGTTCCAGAGTGGTCCAAGCGTGGTATCGGCATGGTGGGGGGTATGGCAAACACCGCAGACAGTGTTCGGATCAGCGGTTCTGACATTCCACGCTTCACCTGAGAAGTCGTGAGGGCTGCCGATGACATTGGCTCGAACGGTTACGGTCGCAAACGTAGCGGCGACCACGGTGAGTTTGATGAGGTTTGAGGTTTTCATGTTTAATTACGCGCGTTTAGTGTTGTTGTTTTCGATTCTCACGGCGGATATCAGCGCCGCGTTTTCAACAGCCGACGCATCGCAACGGCCAACCAGCCGCCCTGCATCCGCTGTTAAAATTGTTTTCATTTATTAATTTAGGCACGGCCCAAGGCCATGTCCGTTGTCCAGCCAACCGGTGCGGTTTCCGCCGCCATCGGTCGGGTGAAATTCAACCGCTGCATCAGTTCCGCCGAGTATTCGGCGATGATCTGTTGGCACACGACCAGTTCCTGCGCGCGGTTCTTGGTGTTCTCACGGACGACCGCTTCCAGGTCGTCGATGTCGTAAAGAAAAACGTCGGGCAAATCCGCCACCGCCGGGTCGATGTCCCGCGGCACGGCGATGTCCACCAGCACCAGCGGGCGGTGGGCGCGCGCCGGCAAAATCTTCGCCACATCTTCGCGTTTCAGGACGATCTCCGGGCTGCCGGTCGAACTGACCAGAATGTCCGCCTCGGTCATCGCCGCCGCCGAATCCTCGATGCGCACCGCGCGTCCGCCGAATTCCGCCGCCAGCTTTTCCGCGCGCTCGAAGGAGCGGTTGGCCACCAGCACCGTTTTCGCGCCACGCTTGGCGAGGTGTTTCACGCAGGCTTCGCCCATCTTGCCCGCACCCAAAATCATCACGGTCTTGTCCGCGAGGTCGGTGTCGAAAACTTTTTCGGCGAGTTCCACCGCCACGCTGCCGACCGAGGTCGCGCCCCGGCCGATGCCGGTGTTGGTGCGGATGGCTTTCACCACCGCAAAAGTGGTCTGGAACAGGCGGTTCATCTTTTTGCCGACCAGCCCGGCGTCCTTGGCTTGCTGGTAGGCGTTTTTGACCTGCCCGGTGATCTCGGTTTCGCCGATCACGAGCGAGTCCAACCCGCTGGCCACGGCAAACAGATGTTGCGCCGCCTCGGCACCTTCCTTGACGTAAAGGTGCGGGGTGAAATCAAAATCGCTGTTGGTCAGCTCCTGGAACAGCGCCAGAACGCGGCCATGGATCCAGGGGGAAACGCCGTAAATCTCCACGCGGTTGCAGGTGGAAAGCAGCACCACTTCGTCGAGGCCGCCGCGCAGCTTGAGGCGGCAGCCGCAGCATTGCAGGCGCGAACGGTGAACCGCGAGTTTCTCGCGCACTTCCACCGGCGTCGTCTTGTAGCTCAAGCCTGCGACAAAGATTTTCATAACTGCTTACCTGACCCGACTTAAATTAACTAAGGGAATATTCAATCAAGCGGCAAAAGCGTGCTTACCATTTCTTGCTATTTACCATGCAATATTTGGCTCAAAAAAAGTATTAATCAAAACTCAATGCTTTAATTAGATTTCCTTACCGGCTTCGTCTTCGCCCGGCGGTGTGATCCGCGGCTCGTCCTCCGGCCGTTCCAGGGGGTGTTCGTGCGCTTGAAACTCCTCGGAAATGCGGCCGTCAAGGCAGGCGGTGTTGATGGGATAGACCTCCGGGTCGAACATGACGTGGTAGAAATGCCAGACGATGATGGCGAGGCAGGCCAGCACCGCCTCGTAGTAATGGATGGTGGTCGCCACCGCCACCACCCAGCGTGGCAAATGTTGCGTCACATCAATCTTGAACCAGATGGCCAGACCGGTCGCACCCATGATGATAGTGCCCCAGACCACCGCCCAATACTCCATTTTTTCCGCGTAGCCAAAGCGGCCGATCTGCGGTTTTTGTTTGGAGAAGCCCGTCAGGTAACGCACGGCCTGCCAGGTGTCGAGGGCGTCCTTCTTCACCGGGAACAGATCCGCGACCAGCTTCCGTCCGTCGCGCGTCGCCAGGATGTAAACCAGATGATACGCACCGATGAGTAGCATCGCGATGCCGGCGATCCGGTGCAGCCAGCGCCGACACGGCTCGTTGGAGCCGAGGATCCGCGCCACCCACGAGTCGGGAAACTTCAACGCGAAGCCGGTTACCGCCAGCAAGATGAAACTTGCCGCCAGCCCGAGGTGCTGCCAGCGTTGCGAGGCCGTCATCCGCACGACCGGCCGCTCGGTCATCCGCAGCCGCGCCATCGTCTTCTTGACGAATAGCGTCGCGTTATGGGCAAACATTGCGCCGATGGTGGCAAAAATGAGGAAGAGATAGATGCCCCGCACCCAGCGGTTCAGCCGGCTGCCGAAATCCGCGCCGCCCGCCTGGCCGTCCGGCGCGACATGGATTTTGCCCTGCGAAAACTCCGCGTTCGCTTTGGCGTGGCATTTGCGGCAGGTCTCGACGAGGTGGATTTTGTTGATCGGCGAATTGGTGTCCACCGACGGCAGCACGCGGTGATAGCCGTGGCAATCCGCGCAGCTCGCCACCAGCGCGTCGCTGTTCTGCTGGGCGAGGCCGTGGTAGCTTTCCAGAAAAGTTTTCACGCGGTCGCCGGGCAGGTCATACTTGGTGTTCATGCGTCCGGAAGCGTGGCAGGGCGCGCAGACGTCCTCGGAAATCGTCTTGGCCGACGTGCCTTTCAACGCGCGGATCTGGTGGTCGTTGTGGCAGCTGGTGCAGGTGGGCGCGTCGAGCGAACCGGCTTCCACGGCTTTCCCGTGCGCGCTGGCCAGCCAGTCGCGGGCTTCTTTTTCATGGCATTGGCCGCAGGTCGCGGCCTGCCGCGTGCGATAAATCGGCGAGGTCGGCGAACGGTCGGAAATGATCTCGTGCGAATCATGGCAATCCTTGCAGGTCGCCGCGTCATCGTGGCCGGTTTTGAGCGCGAGACCGTGGACGCTGGCCTGAAAAGTCGCCGTCTGCCGCGTGTGGCACAAACCGCAGTTCACGGGCGCGATGGCTTTGTTGTCGTCGGGATGCTTGGCGGCCACATCCGCGTGGCAACTGATGCAGGCGTTGGTGCCATGGACGGATAATTTCAGTTTTGCCGCGTCCACGAACAGCGAGAGGGCCTTGCCGGCGGCGTTGGTTTTGAACAGCGTGTTGTCGCCGTGGCAGTCGAGGCAGTCGCTGTTTTTCAAGCCGGCCAGCGTGGTGACGGCGGTAAACAGAAACAATGTAAGCAAAAATTGAAAACCGCGTTTCATGGCTTAATACTCCTTATCTTCCAGTCAAAACACTCCACGTGGATTGCCAACCATTGGCCGGTTTTTGAGAGCGCCTTCCGGTTCCAAAATGAATTTCAAGCTCTGCATCAGTCTTCTCCGGGAAAAGTGGTTTGACTGGCTTTGACCGGGTTTGACTCTGGCCCGTCGATTACCGGTTCCGGTGGCAGCCCGAAGATTTCCCGCAACCGTCGCTCGCGTTCTTCCGGGTTGACGTAATCCTGGCAGACCAAATCGCGCACTTCCGGATTTTTCAGCCAGCGTTTAAAATGCGCCACCACTTCCTCCTCGGTCTTTTCCCGGTCTCTTTCCAGCCGCTCCTGTTCCATTTTCAACCGCGCGCCGCTGTGGTCGCCCCGGCGCAATTCCACGATGTCCTGGCATAAACCGCGCAGGGTGCGAAGTTTCCGGCGGAAATCTTCCGTCGCCTCGCCATTCCACCCATGCAATGCAGCGGCGTAACGCACCGCCAGCACCGTGGCCAGATGATCCGTCAACCGGCCGTCTGTTGCCGCCGTGATTTCTGCGGCGTCCGCCGCCAGTTCGCGCGCCTGATCCAGGGTCTCCTGCCGCGCCTGCCATTCCGCAAATCCGCCGGCCCGCCATTCACTGAGATTTTGTTTGCTGATGGCCATTCCGCCGAAGTCCCGCGCCAATACCGCCGATACGTCTGGCAAGGCGTTGAGCCACGCGAGCAATGGACCGCCCGCATCGCCGTTCTGCAAGCGGCGGTTCAACTCATCGCGGATCTTACGCGGCAGCCGGGCGATTTTTCCGTTCCGAACCATGGTTTTTATTTCAGGATTTTGGCTGATTCAGTAAGGCTGCCGAACACGGCCAGACGCAGCCGGTTAATTTTTTCAAGTTCGTTCGACCGCGACCGTTTATTTTCCCCCAAGGCGGCGTCCAACCGCGCAAAGGCCTGGCGATAAGCCGGTGTTTTGGTCTGGGTTGTCGGGAGTTTTTTTCGTCCGTTCATAACAAACCCAATTCGGTTTCGATTTTTCGCAGTGTCTCCTGGCTGAAACCGTGTTTAAGGTCGGGCAGGAATTGGGCGCGGATTTCCGGCCGCTGAATCCATTCGCGGAACTCCTTTTCCTTTTGCGCTTTGGAATTGGATCGCTGCCATTCGAGTTCCTCCCGGTCCAATTGCAACCGGGCCGACTGTTGATCGCCGCGCCGGAGCAAAGTCCAATCCTGCACCAAGGCGCGCAGAATTTCCCAGTGCTGCCGCCCCTGCGCTTCGGACAATTTTTCATACGCCGCCGCCGCGTATTGCCCGGCCAGCCAGCCGGCGACCGCGTCCGTCACCGACCCGCCCGCCGAAGCTTGTAATTCCCGCGCCTCCGCTACCATTTCAGCCAGCATGGTTTTGGTTTCAGCCAACCGGGAAATTGTGGCGCTCATCAATACCTCCCGCGAATGTTACGGTTGTAATACGCGCCTATGGACGACGCGTTTATTAACCCGACATAAACCGAATACGGCACACCGGGATGGTCATAAATTTCGTCGCTGGTATGAAATTGCACGAACAAATGGTTTGCGCTCCAACCAACCGCGCGAATGGAAGAGCTGTTAACGTGTATTAAACTCATGCCGGGAAAAATAATCCGGCGGGAAATTTTCCGTAAGACCTGGAAACATCACGGCAATTGCCGGGCACCCGGTAGATACCGTGTTATTTTGCGGGTGCCCGCCGTGCCCACGAGAGCGGTTTCTCGTCTGCAGTCAGGAATGGAAACAGTCTGTGAAATAGTTTTTCGGCTTCGCGCCGGGCATCGCGCCACTTGGTGAAATCACACCACTTTTGACGGGAAAACTGCTTTGTTTCCCAAACCGCCGGTAAACCTTTCGGGCCGACAATCTGTGAGGCCAAAAACTGCGACAATAATCGCATGGCTGCCAGACGCGTGAGGTTTGCCCGCCAGTCGCCGGGCTTGTGACCCCGGCCACTTGGCGCACGCCGGTCTTTGGGCCGGGCATGTTTTACCCATTTGCGGAAATAGTTGACGATTTGATCATCCGTGAAGAAATCCCATGCAATATCCACCAACAATGTCTCGGCATTGGAAATGCCCAAGCCGGGTCGGATTGGCTGCAACCCCTTATTTGGAGGCAGTCGCTCTCTCATTTGCTGGGCTTGAGACTCGACATAGCGAGCCACGTCTTTTGCGAAGCACCAATGCGAGATTTGAAAAGGCACAAGCCCCAAGGTGGTGACATCGTCTTTGATAGTTGACCGACATTTCCGTTCGTTCTGGGAAAGCGACTGCCAGGGTTGCGGAAAGCTTCCAGTTATGGCCGGTGCATCTGGATGCCGGTAGTTTGGTAATCGCTCGTTTTTACTTTGATAAATTCTATTTGGTTCAAAAAAGAAGCCGCGAAGAAATACTTCTGCCGGATAGCCCATGGATTGCACGCGCTGTAAATCATCATAAAGCTTTTGATCCTGGCAACCACCCGACCGCCAGTTTTGAATACAACGCTGCCTTAGGTCGTGAATGAACGCCGATTCCCGCGCATATTCCCAATAGCAGCAAGCCGCCAGTTCGTCATCCGGCACGTTGTCAAAATTCCAATCCTGTTCGGACAACGTTTTCATTTCCAACTCACACCAACTTCTTCGCGATGTGCTCGTCGAGGATTTCCTGCACGGTTAGCGGGACGATGACTTTGTGGCTGCGCTTGAAGAACGCATCTATCTCCGTCAACGCATCGGAACTGAAATCGAACGAGATGAAGAAACCTTTCTCGCAATCCTCGCGCATCATCACGGCCTCGAAGGCGTCAATGTCCGGGCGGCCGGCCTTGTCCTTTTGTTTCACCTGAATGGGATACCAGCGTTCTTGCAGCGAGAGTTCGCCTTCCTGTCGCTTGCGGGGCGTGGCGCTGGCGCTGACGGGGAAGATGCGGCCATCAATGCCCATGTCGCCGACCTGCACTTTGTTCGGGATGGCAACCATTCATTTTTTACGTTTAATTGTGTAACGAACGGGCTTTGCTTTCGGTAACTTTTTTACATTTGCCAAAGGTTTATCTAGCAACAACATTTCCTCGTGCTCTGTGGAAATATGATTTGCTCCGTTTCCCTTTGATTTTGGAATTACAGCTTCCTCATTCAAACGACGCAAAGCTGTTTCGCAATAACCCGGATTATTATCAATTAGAACACAACGACGATTTTGTGATATAGCAGCCAGTCCGGTTGTTCCACTGCCACCGAAAGGATCTATAACTAATCCATCGGGCGGACAGAGCAATTTAATAAAGAACAAAGGTAAATCTACGGGAAACACGGCGGGGTGGCCTCGATTTTTCCCGACTAGAGCCAAACTGATAACATTTGAAGGCAAAGCCGTGTGTTTACCAACCCACTTGGAAATGTTGCGGCCAAATCCACTGGCATTGACCGAATTATGGCGGGACAAATCGTTCTCGCCTAATTTTGCCAGCCGCGAAGTAACCCAATCACCAATCGGTTTGCGAACGGCATCGGCATTGAAATAGGGACGTTCGGATTTTGAAAGATGAAAGCAATACTCCCAACCATCACGCAATCGCGTAGGCCAATAGCCCGGCATCGGATTGGTTTTTTGCCAGAGATAATCGTCAATTGCAAACCAACCTCGCTTGCTCAATGCCTCAATGGTTTGCCAGACGTAACGGTGACGAACACCGTTCACCACTTTATCCTTTATGTTCAAGACAAGGCTGCCGGTTGGCTTGAGAGCATTGTAAAAAGGCTCGTGAAAAGTTAAAAACCATTCTGCAAATTTATCAGGATGGATACTGTCGTAATGATTCCTACGAGCATCGGCATAAGGTGGCGATGTGACAATCAAATCAACCTTGCCAGCGTAATCCGTAAGCACTTGCCGACTATCTCCGCAAATGACGGTGCAATTTGTTGGCTGTTCAATCTTCATCGTTCAGTTCCACTCCTTTTCTGCGCTGTGTAACGAACTGCTGGAACTTTAAAGAATCGAGTCGGCCTGTTTCAGAATTTACCAGTTCGAGCTTCTTCAATTCTGTTGCTAACATTTTTCCACACTTTTGACGCTGGCTCAAAGAATGGAATGGCAGAAACTCCCCGACCGTTTGTAATGCGGCGCGATAAACATCCTCTGCTTCCAAACCGCAAACGTAAGGGAATACAAAACCCGGACTCCAGACTTCGCAATTTGGTGAATACGGATAGCCATCTCGATTTCTGCGGACACCTCTTCCATCCTCATACGAAGTGATGATTCCTCTTTGTGGCGTGGCAAAGCAAACCACACACAGGTAGGGACGGGTGAGGTTTTTATCCTCAAGTGCCATGCCTTCGAGCCGCTTAATCATTCCGCCGACATCCTGACCGCCGACCGTGTCCGAAGATTTTTTTACGGAAATAAAAAGCCTCAAGCCCTTTGCAAATGTTGGCGTATCAACTTCGGCCTCGGCATCACCTTCGCGTTTCCCGTCAGCTACGTTGCTAAACCGCAATCGCATCAATTCAATCAAAAGAAACTGATAAAAAACTCCAATTCTCATCCGATGCCGCTGCATTTCGTGCGCGACAGCATCGAGTTCAAAAATTTCCTCCAATTCACACCTGCTTAAAAAATATGGATTCAAAATGGGATCGCTTCGCTCTTTCAAATGCTGCATACAAAGCGCAACGAGTTCTTCCGGCGTTTTCGGCAATTCAACCGTGTTGCCCTTTTTATCTTTTAAGCACCGTTGGTAAGCACGCGTGATGGCTTCAGATAATTCTCCGGCATTGATTGGCTTTTTCGGTCGAGGGAAAAGCTCGTCTTTTGCAAGATAATCGTCCCGTCTCGGATAATTTTGAATTTTGACGTGCGCCATAAAATCAGATTAAGCGATGCAACCGACATTGGGAAAATTATTTTCCCCGAAAATCTGGTCGAGCATGACCTTGACATAGTGGCTGGCGTGCCAGTCGCAGTGGTAATAAAAGCTGCCGGTCTGTTTGAGGACGCGGGCGAGTTGCACACAGCGCGGGCGCATGTAGTCAATGTAAGCCTTGGTATTCTCGTGGCGGTCTTCAAAGGCGCGCTTCTCCTTGGTCTCGCCCCAGAAGACTTCGTAGTTGCGGTTGGAGTTGAAGGGCGGGTCAATGTAAATCAAATCCACGCAGGCGTCGGGCAGCTTGGCGAGTTGTTCCAGATTGTCGCCGCAATAAACGACGCGGGTGTCGAGGAGGGAGCTGGGTTTTAGCCGCAGAGGCACAGAGGCACCGAGGTCCTGCGGACGGCCACCAATTGATTTCTGTTTTTCCTCTCGGCGTCTCTGCGTCTCGGTGGCTAATTTCGTTTCTGATTTCTTTGCCATGCGGGAAGTTTGCGCGGGAAAATTGCGGGCGTCAATTCCCGGCGCGGAGCAAGCTTGAATATCGCGACGGGCTGAATCAGAAGCTCAAGGACGGTGAATTATCCTTGCAACACTAGGGCCGGAAGCCAAAATTCTGCTAAATCACCTCTCGCTGGCTGCAGGCCAGAAACCAAATCTAAATCCAATCAACATGAAAAATCTGGTGGCCGTCTTTGCTGGTCTGATGGCAATTCACGCTGTTGCCGCTGAATATAACGTCCGCCAATTTGGCGCGACCGGCACCGGCAGGACTTATGACACCGCAGCCATTCAAAAAGCTCTCGATGCCTGCAAAGATGCCGGCGGCACGGTGATATTCCCGCCGGGAATCTATTTGAGCCAGCCGCTCACGATTTACTCCAAGACGAGATTCCAACTGGAAGCAGGTGCGACCTTGCAGGCGGGCACGAACCAGGCGGATTTTCTGAAGGTGCCCGGCGATTGGCTCAAAGCCAAAGGCAAAGATTTTGTGCCGTTCATCGGCGGCGAAAATCTTGATGAGGTGACCTTTGCCGGCGGCGGGGTGATCGATGGCGGCGGCGCAGCCTGGTGGGACGAGGCAGAAAAAGCCCGCCAGCGTGAGTCCGGCTACACGTTGCCGCGTCCGGACTTGATCGTCCTCCACCAGTGCCGAAATTTAAGGATGGAGAATATCACCCTGCAAAACTCGCCGAGATATCATCTGGTGCCCGTCGATGGGGCTGGCATCGTGATCTCAAACGTCACCATTCTGGCACCGGAACACGCGGCCAACACGGATGGGATAGATCCGTCCAACTGCAAGGATGTCCTCATCACAAAATGCCATGTGGATGTCGGCGATGATGACGTGGCGATCAAGGCCGGCAGAAAGGTTGAAGGCCGCGAGTTTGCCTGCGAGAACATCGTCGTGACGGATTGCACGTTTCTGCATGGTCACGGCATGAGCATAGGCAGTGAAACGACCGGCGGGGTGCATCAGGTTATCGTGCGAAACTGCAGCTTTGAGAACACGGACTATGGCCTGCGTATCAAATCCAGGCGCGGCCGGGGTGGATTGGTTGAAGATGTGGTGTTTGACCACATCACCATGAAAAATGTGAGGCCGGCCATCACTTTTTCTCCCTATTACTTCGGCAACGCCAAGGGCGACAACACCCCGCGCGTGACGGCAAGCGACGCCGCCAAAGCGGCCGGAAAAATCCCGACTTTTCGGAACATCCACGTCAGTAATCTAACGGCGACCTGTGCCAACACGGCCGGGTTGATCGAGGGCCTGCCGGAAAGCCCGATTTCGGATGTGGTGCTGGAGAACGTAACCATCACCGCCGCCAAAAACTTTTTCATCCGCAACGCGAAAAATATCCAGTTAAAAAATGTTTCCGTCGTGGTGCCGGGCGGCAAACCGTTTGTCCTCGAGAATGCGCAGGTTTCAGGGCTTTAGCGCGTAGCACAGAAACTGTCATGTGCTCGTGGAGTTGGTGTCAGTGTCCCAACTCGATATCAGTTTCTTGCTTAAGAAGAGCGGTTCATGCTCGGAGCATCGTGAGCAGCATCTTGAAACGCGTGACGGCCTTGACCGCGTGCGGCTGGCCGTTGGGCAACAAAAGCATTTTACCGCCAGTCACACGCTGCGGCTTGCCGGCGATGGCAATTTCCGCCTCGCCTTCGAGCACTTGCACCAGCGCATCAAACGGGGCGGTGTGTTCGCTCAGGCCCTGGCCCTCGTCAAAGGCGAAGAGCGTGACAGTGCCGGCCGGTTTCTTGAGGATCTCTCGGCTGACAATTGCGCCATCTTGATAACCGACAAACTCAGCGATGCGGGTCACCTGCGCGGCGGGCAGGCCTCTGGGCTGGGCGGGGGTGGTCATCGCCGAAGTTCGTTGCCGCTAGCCCAACAAGCTGTGGACCTGTTTCAACTTGGACAGGATGTTGATGTCGGCGCGACAGTTCGGCAGGCAGTCGCCGCAGGCGATGCAGGCGGTGCCGTTCTTGGTGAGCGCCTGGTATTCGGTGCGAGCGCGGTCCATTTCGTGGTAATCCAGTGCGTAGCGTTCGTAGCGGAAAATGTCGGCGATGCCGATATGCTCGGGACAACTCGTCACGCAATCCGAACACAGCAGGCAGGTGAGGCCCTTGTTGTAACCGGCCAGCAAATCAAGCGCGTGCCGGTCATTCATGCCGAGCGTGGATGATTTGACGGCGGCGAGGTTTTCGGAGAGGTGTTCAAAACTTTTGGTGGCGATCACCGCCGCCGTGAGACTGGGGTTGGCCATCAACCATTTCACCATCGCGGTGGACGGGGAACTGCCGGCGAACTTCGGTTCGGCAAGCAGCGCTTTGAATTTCTGATCGCCAGCCGCGCGCCCCACGCCGCCCATGGTCTTCATGGCGATGGTGCCGAAATCCTTCTGCTTCGCCAGCGTGATCAGATCCTGCGTCTCCTTGCGGTCGCCGTAGGTGTAGAAAAACTGCGCGGCCTCGAACGGCGAGTGATCCATCAGGTAGTTGAGGATGTCAAAGGCCATGTCGCCGCCGATGTTGTTGTAATGATGCTGCGAGATACACAGGTGCTTGACCAATCCCTCTTTCTTCAGCCGTTCATAAGCGCGCACCATGCCGGGATTGGTCTTGGCCTCGGCGAGCGAATGATAGCCGTAATGGAACTTGAACACGTCGTAATACCCGACCCCGGAATTGGCGACGGCCCGTTTGACAAATTGATAATGTTGTTCCTCGTCGATGTGGCCGGTTTTGTTGTCTCCACCGACACGATCTACCACGACTTCCAGATAATAAGACTCGCGCGGCTGGCTTTTGATGGCTTCGGGAAAATTTTCCCGGTTCCATTTCTGCGCCTTGTGCCAGTAGTTCACGCCGGCTTTGACCGCCATGGGAATCACATCCGGAGTCCAGTCCGAGGCGCCGACCAGAGCGCTGATCTGCAGCCCGGTGCGGCCGTAACGGCGGCGGGGCAGGGTGGGGATGTCGTTGCTCCCGGCCAAGGCCTGAGTGGTCAATCCGCCAAGGCCGGCCACAGCGACGCCAGTGGCACCCGCCGCGCCGACGCGGATGAAATCACGACGGTTGAGTTGATGCTTTTCGGGCTGAGGTGAGTTCATAGTTCAGAGTCCTTGGTTTGAGTTGAACGACGTTGATGTTGTTTTAACACAAAACCACGCCGGGTCAACCAGAGGATTGATCGCGGCGCACAGAACTTTAATGCAGCCGGAAGAACTGTGCGGGCACATTGTTGGTGAGCATGATCGCAATAGCCGGCACCACATTGGTGGCCGGAGACCAAGGGCCATTTACATTGGTGGCTGTCTGCAGGACAAAGTTGGAGCCGGAGGCTGGATAACAAACAAACGTCTGACCGCCCGCAAGGGTGATGCCCATCGCCGGCGGAATCTGAACATTCGTTGAGTTGAGCGTGAGGGAGAGCGGTTGGGCGACATTGCCGCCCAGACTATCACTCAAGCCAACGGTGAAATTGAAGGTGCCACTGGTCGCCGCCGTGCCAGAAAGCAGGCCATTGGCGGACAGATTCAGGTTTGCCGGCAGGCTGCCGGAAGAGATAAACCAGTTGGTGTAAGGTGGTTGCCCGCCTGATGCTTGAAGTTGCTGGCTGTAAGCCGAGCCGTTGGTGCCGTTGGGCAGAGAGCTGGAGGTGATTTGCAGGGCATTGCTGATGCTGACGGAGAACTGCCGGTTGGTGGTATGGCCGCTTCCGTCGTTGACCTGAATCGTAAATGTGAAAGTGCCGCTCGTGGTGGGCGTGCCGCTCAACGAATATGAAGATCCATTGGGGTAGAGGTTCAAGTTGCCGGGCAGCGAGCCGCTCGTTTGCGACCAGTTATAGGTGCCGCTGCAATCCGAGGCCTGGATCGATTCATTGTAACCGACATTGACCTCGCCGATGGGTAATGGCGAAGGGGTGACAATGGATATGCCGTTGCACAACTGGACGATGGAATTGTTGGTGGCATTGTTGTTGTTGATGACGACCGACTGGTTATTCGGGCAGTTGTAATTGCCTACGCCGAGGATGTTATCCAAACTGTCTTTGCCACTATTGCAATTGATGCTAATGCTCCAATTGCCATTGGCTAGATTTAGCGAATAATGACCATTTGCATCTGTGTCCAACCAAGTCGCATAATTGGTGCCGTTGATGGTGGCAGCGACGGTTACGCCAACGCCACTAATCGGGTTACCACTACTATCCTTTACCGTGCCGGTGAGGTAATTGGTGGCCAATAAGGCGCTGATGTTTACAGTCACCGCCGTGCCGGTGTTGATGTTCGTGCCGCCGTTTTGATTAACAGTTTGTGAAAAAACATAATTGGTCAGCACTGTCCCATTATCGTTGGGCGACACTTGCCAGGGATCACTGCTGCCCAGGCCGCCCAGCACGCCCAAGACGTAGTTACCATTCGTATCCGTGAGGGTATCGGTGTAATAGACCCAGTTGTTATCGTTGACCCCAACATTCACAGCCACCATCGGATTTCCCAAATTGTCCTTGGTGTTGCCGTAAATCAGTGCCGTGGCTTTGGGCACGGCCAGTATCAATCCCGTCGCGCCGGCGGTGACGTTGGTTTTGTTGCTCAATCCCACATAACCCGGAACCAGCAGCGATGTTTCACTCGCCTGTAGCTCCCAAGTGCCGTTAGTAACCGCCATCTTGAAATTACCGTTGGTATCGGACATCGCACTTGCGATCAAACCATTGGTGGACTGCGCGTGAAAAAACACTCCGGCTAATCCGATATTGGTATTATTGGCATCCACCAGTCTGCCCGAGATGATATTGGTGGCGATAACGAGCGACAGATTGGTAGTGAGAGTCTGGGTGTTGGTCAAGGTGAACACCGGCGCACCGCTAAAAGTGGCGACATAATTGCTCTGGAATGGCACCAGAGAATAGGTTCCTGTGGGCACCGCAATGGTGTAGTTGCCGGAATTATTTGCCACCACGCCAGCTAGTGGAGGACTATTGGGCTGAAACACCATGACCACTGCATTGGACAGCGTGGTGCTGGTGCCGTTGCTCACCACGTAGCCGGTGAATTTTTGCGGGAAGGGAAAGTTGGTGACGGTAAAATTGGTGGTGATCGGTGCAAAGTGACCAACGGGACTGGAGAGCTTATACACATATTTCCCAACAATGTTTTGCATGAAATCGCCGTTGTTAAAGTTCAATGTCGCAGTGATGTTGCCCGCCGTGCCATTCAAGTCACCGGGCACGTTGAAATTGGTCACGCCGCCAATGACCATGCCGGCCTGGCCGTCCGTCAAGTTAAACTGCTGCACCAGCCAGTCGCTACCATCAATGATACCGTTGGTGTTGAGATCGAGATATTTCTGGACGGTCACCGTCTCGCCGCTGGCTAGATTGCTCGCCAGCAGACTGATGGTCCCGGGATAGGTGTTGCTCACGGTAGTAGGCGTGACCGCAAAGGTCACGGAAGTTGAAAACGTATAGATGACCAGCGACAAAGCCTGCGTGGTGGTGCTGTTTAGCGCGTTCGTTGCCCGCACGGTGAAGTTATTGGTTCCGGCTACCGTCGGCGTTCCGGAAATCACACCGCTGCTGGATAGGCTCAAACCGGTTGGTAAACTGCCCGAAGCGATTCCCCAGGTGTAATTCGTCGGACCGCCGTAAGCCGCCAGGCTTTGGCTGTAGGGCACAGTGGTCGTGCCATTGGGCAAATTAGTTGTCGCCACCTGAAAGACATAGTTCAAGCGGCTCATTGTCCATGTCGCACTTCCCCATTGGTTGCTAGAAATTCCACCAATCTTGAGCGTTGCATTGGTCAACGTGCCAGAAACCCATGTTCCGCTGGCAAAGTTAGTAGATGTAAATTGATTGTTAGAACCAATTTGGCCTTGACCACCGTCATTCAGAGCGCCATTGACAAAGGTGCATACGACAAACTGGCCGTTGGCGGATAAAATACATACATTTGTGCCAGAAACAGGGCCACCAAAGTTGCCGGAAAAAGGGCCGCTGTAATAGCCGGCCGCATGCTGGAAGGTGCCCAAAGGTGATTGCTGGTAACCGTTGGTCAACAGCACGGTGTCGCCATTGGTAAACGTCAGCGTTCCGGAGAATATGCCATTGGTGATCAAGCCGGAGCCGGAACAACCGTAAATGGTATTGTTGCTGCTGAAATTCCAGTTGCCATTCGCCGGGATGTTGAATTGCGCCGCCACGCCGCCTGACTGCCCGCTGTTGTGGTTTTGAAAACTATCGACATCGTAGCCGATGACGGTTGCTTGTCCGTTCGTGCCGACAAAAACTGCAAAAGTGCCAGCATTAGGGTCGCCATAGGTGGTGTCGGCCACCGTCCCGCCGTATGTTCCGGCGAACTGCGATTGCGCCGAGGCAATTATTGTCCACGTCGATGCCAGGATCGTAAAAAGTTTAATTTTCATATTTTTTGTGCTTGAGTGAACAAGCCAGCATAAGCGAACAAGTATCGGTTGCTTGGAGTGCGTTTGAATTATCTGTCTTTATCCAACTGGAAAGTTGTCTTGTGCTGACAACTTCCGCCAATCCTTTCCCATCGGCATTAATCATCTACAATTAGATGATTCTGTCAATATACTGAAATTGTTTTTTGGACGGCTAATTAGGGTGAGTCATTGGTCAGCATTCAAAATTCAGAATGCTGCCAAATGATTGCCGCCGCCAGTTGCGCCGGCGCGCTTGATGGATTTTCCTTAATGTGCCAGCCGCGAGACCATCGCGTAGATGATCAGCACCAGCAGCACGAGGCCGAGGCTGAAGAACAGGTAGCCAAAGGTTTTGGCGATGTTCCGCCACTGGAACCACTCGTCCTTCACGCGATGATCATCCAGTTTGCCGGTAGCCACCAAGCGGTCATACCAGCGGCGGCGTTCGTGCAGCATCTCGGTCTTGGAGACGCGACCGGAGAAGATCACCGTGTCCATCGGGAATTTCTCGATGCGGAAATGCGTGTTGAAAAAGTGGATCGTGAAGATGAATCCCGCCGCCAGCAGCGCCTCGTCCGAATGCAGGATGAGCGCGATGTTGATGGCCCAGCCGGGCAGGAATCGGGTAAAGAATTCCGGGAACCACATGATCAGTCCGGAGAAGCCGATGATGGCCACGCCCCAGAACACGGCAAAGTAATCGAACTTCTCCCAATACGTCCAGCGGTCGAACTGCGGCTTCGGCCCCTTGCCGAAGAACCACTTGTTGTGATCCACCAGGTCGTGCCAGTCTTGGAGCGTCGGAATCATCGAATCCGGCCCGAACAGCACCGTGATGAGTCGCTTGAGTTCCACTTTGCCGGTCTCCGGATTGCGCAGATTCTTTTTGCCGCGCCATGTCTTGGCCACGAGCGAACACAGATGCAGCGAGAAGTAAATGAATGTGATGATGGCGCCAAAGCGGTGCAGCATCCGTGCCGTCTGTGGCCCGCCGATGACGCTGAAGATGAATTTCGCCCAGTCGGTGTAGTAGAATTTCAACGGCATGCCGGTCAGCACCAGCGTCAGGAAACTCGTCACCACGAGGAAATGCAGGAACCGTTCATACGGCACAAACCGCGTGAACCATTCGTCGCCCACCTGAGTCTGGAACTTCGCTTCGCGGAATGTCTTTGAGTCGTGCAGATAGAGCCACACGGCGCGGAACAGCCAGGCCAGCGTGTGTAGGCCGAAGAAGCTGAACGTGCCGATGAGCAGGCCGGTCATCGCAAGAAACACGACGTGCAGCAGCGGATAATTCTTCTTGTCCAGCGGGTTCGCGTGCGGCTGGTATTTGGTGAATTTGGCCGTCGCGGTTGGGTGACATTTCTGGCAGGTGGCGAGGACGTTGTTGGTGGACAAATGCGAGGCCGGATTCGCCGGCGGCAGGATGTCGTGAAAACCATGGCAGTCGTAACACGCGGCGACTTCCGGTGCGGCATTTGGCTTGCCCAGCATCATGGCCTTGCCGTGGTAGGTGTCGCGGTAGCCCTCCAGCCGGTCTTCATGGCATTTGCCGCAGCGCTCGTCGCTGACCCGCTTGAAGTTGTTCCCCAGCGGATTGACAATCTGATGCGCGCTGTGGCAGTCGATGCACACCGGGCCGCGCGGATCGCCTTTCGCGAGCAACTGGCCGTGGATGCTTTGATTGTAAGTTTCTTCGATGCCGACGTGGCATTTGCCGCAGGTCTTCGCGATATTGGCGTGGTTGATGGGCGAATCGCGGTCAATGTTGCGCTTGATCTTGTGCGCGCCGTGGCAGTCGTTGCATGAAGGCGCGACAATCAAGCCCATTTTCAACAGCGCCTTGCCGTGGATGCTGTCCATGTATTGGTTTGCGGCTTCGGGAAATTCAATCTGATATTCCTTGGTGAGATTGGTGTTGCTGTGGCACTTGGCACAAGTCGCTGGTAAATTCATTTTGTAAACCGGCGAGGTGACGTTTTTCACCAGCGTGATCTGGTGTGAACCATGGCAGTCCCAGCATTGCGCCGCGCCGGACGCGCCCATCTTGTGGCTCATGCCGTGGATGCTCGTGGCGTAATCCTTGCCTTCCTGATCGTGACATCCGGTGCAGTTCGGCGGCGGCACGTTTTTGTCGTGCTGCATCTCCTTGATGCCGTCGTGACAATCAGTGCAATCCAGCGCGCTGTGGACGGATTTGGCAAAACCGTTGGTTGGAAAGAGCGCCATCGGCACGGCGTGGCCGTTGACTACGCGCTTGTTGGCCGGATCGGTGTGGCAGTCCAGACAATCGGCGTTTTTTAACTTCTCGACCGCGAACAGGGACGGGGCGCAAAACAGCACGGCCAGAATCAAAGGCAGACCGTTCCGCTTGACCGAATGCGTGGCATTTGACATACACGCTAACAATCGGCAGGAACGGGTTGGAAGGCTTGCCAAAGGTTGCTTATTGTTTGGCATTTATTGGCAAGTCGAACTAATAATGCCGCTGGATTTTACGTTTGCGGCCTGTCCCCACAACTGGTGACAGGCGGAAAAGTTGGGTTCGACTATACTTGCTTCAGTTGAAAGTAGTGGTTCAACTGAAAATTTAGTGTTGTTGTGCGAGAGGCCGGAGTAGTGTCCGGCCTCTCTTCTTTTTATCTGGGTAGGCTTTAACCCGGCTACGGCCCGCCGTTATGGCAATCGATACAGGTGGGATTATCGTCCAAATCACCGCCAGGGTGGTTAAACTTCTGGCCGGCGGGGGCAAGCTTGTTCAGTTCCTCGCCCGCCCCTTGCGCAAGGATGGTGTGGCAGGTGTTGCAATTGTTGGCCTTGATGGTGAGCTTCTTGTCCTCGGATTTATGCATGCCGTCGTGACACCGAAAGCAGCCTGGAAAAATCATGTGGCCGACATTGTCCGGATAACTGGCCCAGTTCGCCTTCATTTCTGGGAAGAAATTTTCGGAGTAGATCTGCTGCAGCACCGGGATGGCCGCCGCCGCGAGAGCGTTGCCGGGATACTTCGCAGTCACCGCGCTGGCAATGCTGTTGGTCGCCTCATCTTCGGTTTTGTAGGAACGCGTGAGCACAAACATGGCGTTGGTCTTGATCCATGGAATCGTCGGATCAATTTTGTTCAATGCCATCGCCTGATTCACCGCCTTTTCCGGTGAGAGATAGCGGTGCGACGGGCGCGTGTGGCAGTCCATGCAGTCCATCGTCCGCAGTTCCATCCGGGCGATGTCGTTGGTGAAATTCTTCGTCTTAAACACGGTGACGTTGCTTTTGGCATCGGTCACGCGCACCCAAGGTATTTTCTGCCGTTGGGCGTCGGTGGCGACGTATTCGACCTTGTTGCCGGGGATATTATGCCAGTGAATGCCGCCGACCGGGCCGTGCGCGGAATCGCTGCCGCCAATCTTCAACAGCAGGCGGATGGAGTAGGGCGAGTTGGAGGCGTCGCTTTGAAAATAATTGAAGGTGCGGTCGAGGTTGCCGACAAACGACTGCGGCCAGTGGCATTCCTCGCAGGTGTCGCGTGCAGGACGCAGGTTGTGGATGGGCGTGGCGATGGGGCGCGAATATTTGTTGAACGCCACGGAGTAAAGCTGGTAGGAGCCGGAAATCTTTGACTTCACGAACCACGAAACGCCTTTGCCGACATGGCATTCCACGCAGGCCACCCGCGCGTGCGGGCCGTGGTCGTGCGTGACTTTTTCCGGTTTCATCACTTTGTGGCAGGTCTCGCCGCAGAAGGTGACCGACTCGGTGAAATTGAAAGCGTTGTAGGATCCGATCGCCGAGAGCAGCAGGAACACCAAGCTGCCGGTGATAAAAGTCACCAGCACCCGGCGGTCGCGCGGGTTGTTCAAGTCAATTTTGAGCGACGCCGGGCCGACTCCTCGAGCGCGGCGGTTCCGTTCGCGCCAGGCACCGAAAAACGTCAAGCTCAGTCCGCCGATCAAAAATCCCGGCACGCCCATGTAGGTCAGGATGCTGACGTAGGGGTTAGAAAATTTGGCGAGCGCGTCCAGTGTGAACAGCAGCAGGAAGGAGAACAGCGCGCCGATGGCCACGACCACGCCGACGAAACTGATCCAGTTGCGGAAGACGGAAGGCGACTTGGGGTTGGCAGAGTCAGAATTCATGAGGCAAAAATTTGCGGGTTTGAATCACAAAGAAAACTGGCTGCCGGACGAAACCCAACCAAACGTCCGGCAGCCAGAACCAAACCAAATTATTTCTTCAGACCGTGAACGTAGGCCACGAGCGCCTTGACCTCGGCATCCGACAACTGGTCGAAGGGTTTCATGAGCGTCTTGCCGTCATCGGATTTCAAACCTTCCTTGATGGCCTTGGCGGCGGCATCGTCCTTGATGTCGGCCTGGACCTTGGCGTCGGTGAAATCTTTCGCACCCAGCTTGGCGCCCATCTTGGTGTCGCCCTTGCCTTCGGCCCCGTGGCATTTGGCGCAGAGATTGTCCCAGTTTTCCTTGGCTTCGGCACCTTTCACGGTGAGCGCGGTGGCCAGGCCAAACATAGCAGCTAACAGAATCAGTTTTTTCATATTATTCTCGGTTGATTGTGGTTGTCGGTGTGATGGCACCGGTTACAGGTATAGAATTGCCGACGGCGGCAATTTCAACCAACCATTAATTGCTCAATGGTTGGCATTTTTTGGTGAGCTAATGCGCCTAATGCACATTATGAAGATTTTTGAATGATGAAAGAAGTGGTGGCAGGACCCGGAATTGAACCGGGGACACAAGGATTTTCAGTCCTCTGCTCTACCAACTGAGCTATCCTGCCAACCGTTTCTTTGACCGGCGTTTGGTGAGCAAACGCCCGCAGTTAGTTGACGTTGTGCTGGGGTTGACGCTTGGAGGCGATGACAACTTCAGTGACCGTCATTTTATTGCGCGGCAGAAACAAGCCGTCATTCAACTTACTTCAAAGCGTTTGACCAGTGCAAGCGCAGAATTTGATCTCTAGGAGCGCGTATTGTTTTTGGGCCAGCTTTTTTATGTTATCCTCATTGCCGACGCAGCGATAGAGCATGTAAAACGTGCCCTGGTTGTAGATGGCACCAGGATTGACGACCAGACTTTCCCACGGCTGCTTGGGATTCGGCGGGAAAATGGGATTGCCGGTATACTTTTCAAGTTTCATGGGAGAAAGGGCTTCAATCAAGGATGGCTGGTTGGGAAAAGTATCTGCCGATCACCCGTTGTGGAAATCCACCCAACGTGAATGCTCGCCGGGCCGGTTTCGTGGATGTATTCGACGATGATGGTGGACGGCTTGCCGGGAATCAGTTTCACGGTGCCAGTAGCTTCGGGCGCGGAGGCTTTCGATTTGTCGATTACTGTTTGACCATCAACAAAAACTTTCACAGCCCCGTCACTTTTCACAAAGAGCTCGGTCTTGCCGCTGTCCGGCAAGGTGATTTCTCCCGTCCATCGGATGGAATAAAAATCCTTGGCCAGATGGATCGAAGTGTCGGGCGAGCCGTAGCCGATTTCATCCTTGAGATCAAAATCGATTGAAGGAGTGATCGAATTTTTTGCGACGGAAGTGAAAGTCGTGTCCCGGAAATAGGTCACATGATAAACCGGCAGCTTGGCGTAGGCTTCGGCACCGAGCCACGCGGCGATGTCGTTGGTTGACCACGGGTGGCCGTCGGCAAAGACGAGGCCATGAAACGGCTTTTCATGTTCGTCCGCCGCCGGTTTCTCAGCGGTTTCTCCCCAATAAAACCGGCAATCATCCCGGCCAATACCAAATTCCCACACCATAAACCCCGTCTTGCCTTTCCAGTGTTCGATCAGGTCGGGAATGCTTTGCTCCTTGCGACACATGCTTTCAGTGTTCAGCGTGTGAATCGGGTCAGCCGAAAATTTATAATCATGGCTGTAATGATGCCATGTCAGGAAATCTGAATACGGATCTCCGCAGTAGATGTCAGAGCTGCCGGTGGCGGTGACGGGAATCTTGGTTCCGGTTTCATGAACCCAGATTTGCGCGTCCTTGATGAGCTTGAGAATGCCGGGCGTCTTGGTCTTGGGTTCATTGTAAGTTTCCCAGAAGGCAATTCGCTGGTCGACTTTGTGGACGGAGACGATGTCTTGCACATAAGCCTTCAGGCGATCCCGATGTTCCTCATAGCGTTTCAAAATCTCATGTCCGGGTGACAGCAGCCAGCGGCTGTTATGCACGCCGAAAACCGGGTTTGGATACTTGTAATCCGCTTTCAAAATCTCCTTCTCCGGTTCATTCCAGCAGTCGTCGAAGAAAACGAATTCCACCTTGATACCGTATTTGTCGGCGCGCGTCAGAAAATCCTCGATGTTCTTCAGCAGCCGTTCCTTGTCTTTGAGGTAGATGAAATAATGCAGATAAACCCGCACGCAGTTGATGCCGTAAATGGAGGCATAATGCAACTCGCGGTCGTTGATCACCGGATCGTATTGATCCCATTGCTGGGCTTCGTTCACGGCGCTGGTGGGAACGAAAACCGCGCCATGCACCCAGCGCCAGTCCGCTTGATAGGTTGGGTTGGGCTTTGGCAGGGAGTCGTTTGCGGAAAACAACCGCTGCGGGCCAAAGGCGATCAAGCAACTTGCGAGCAGGATTAGCGTTTTCATGGTTTTTGTGATTTTCAGGTTGTTGGATTCAAATAGAGGATGCCCAGAGCCAAATGAATACGACGAACGGGTTGGTTTACAGAAATAGGGGTTTGATATGGCGGTTGAACAGATTACCTGTGACATTGCGGGCGACCGTTTTTCGGGAGGCTTCCAACTCGTCGAGATAGCGGCGGCCCATTTTTGCTGCGATCTTGAATCCGACGTGCAGCAATTGCCGTAGGTGTGGATTGAACTCCGCGCACGTCGGGTCATGACGTAGGGCTTTGACGTATTGCTCCGAGGTCCACTTGGCGACTACGGCTGCTGCCGGCAGCTTGGCGCGATTGATGTCGATCACCGTTGCGTAGGGCGCACATAGTTCATCCATGTGTTCTAGCGCGGCCGTATAAATTTCCTGGGCGAGAAGCAATCCTGTGCCGCCGGCTTCGGCAAGGCCGATGACTTCTTCCAGCCAAGTGGTGCCGGCGGTCTTGAGGTGCAGGCCGGCGTTGTGCTTCTGCACCGCGCGCCGGATCGCCGGATAAATGGAGAACTTGTCGCTGCCAGAGTGGACGCTCAACTTCAGATTACTCGGCAAACCATATTTTTTGATGGCGAACTGGATGACGCAGAGGTCGTCGTTGAATTCCTTCTCAAACTGTGCGGTGTCGCCGACGTAGTCCACACCCTTGTTGAAGCGGCCGGTGAATTTTGGCGCGATGGTCTGGATCGGGATTCCTTCATCCGCGATGGCGGCAAGGATGATGAGCAGCTCGACTGGTTTTTGGGGCGCATCAGTTTCATCCATGGAAACCTCGGGGATGAACGCGCCCTTGCCCTTGGTCTGTTCGATGTGCCGGTAAATTGCGCCTGCTTCTTGGACGGCGGCAAGAAATTTATTCGCCACGCGCTCCAAATCCGCCCGCGTAGTGTTCACGCTGCCTTCGATGCCGGGAATCTCGATGCGACCGATCAATCCGCTGTTTTTGTCACAAAATTTCTGCACGTCCTCCGGCTTGGCGGCTTTGCCAATCGAATCGGCGACGTCGATGGTGAAAAAGTCCGAAGCGGATATGAAACGATTCACGGTCTCGAGTCGAATGTGGTCGGCATCCACATGCCATTCGCCCTGCCAGCCGAGTTTTTTCACCGCCGCCGCCGCCGCCGCGCGGACCGATGGCGGCTCGGAACCGATGATCAGGTGTTCGCGGTTTGATTTGTTCCAAACGGGGACGATATGCGCGCCGCGCTCGGCGGCCATGATGCAGGCGCGCAGTTGAGCTTCCGCTTCGTGAGCAAAACGGTCCCCCATGCCCAATGAATATTTTCCCAGTTCAAGGTTTGATTTCATAATTGGTTGAATGGGATGATGCAGGCTGGAGTTAAATTTGTCCAACCGAAGTCGGGGCGGTGGGCGATAACCCCAGCGTTGAGTGAAATGCGATGGACATGTTGAACTTGCATTATTAAGGCGTCGCCAAGCAAAAACTATCCGTCAAAACTAACGGGCTGGTTCAGACGCGCAGAAATTTGGTCACGGCCTGTGACCAGGAATGGATCTACAACTTTTCGTGAAAGTTGCGGATATGGCAGTTGACGATTGGGATGCTCAATTTGAACTGGTTGGCGATCTACTTATTTATGTGCTCCTGCCTGCATACTAAATAATTTATTACGCCTTGTGCGACATCTCGGCATGGACGCGGACCACGGCCTTGAGCAGCGCGTCCCAATCCGCTTCGGTCGTCTCCCAGCCGGCGCTGAAACGCACCGCGCGATGCGCTTGTGCGGATTTGTAGCCCATCGCCGCCAAAACGTGCGAAGGCTCGTCCTTGCCCACGGTGCAGGCGGAACCGGTGCTGACGGCGAAACCCGCCTTGTCCAGCCGGATGACCCACTGCGATTTGCGGTCGCCGTCGGGCATGAGCGCCGAAACGGTGTTCCACAAGCGCGGCTGGTTGTGGCCGATGACCGTCGCGCCGGGCAGCGCGCGGAGGAATTGCGCCTCAAAATTATCTCGCCAAACTTTGCGGAGCAGATGCTGGCTCTGCGCGATTTGTTTCTCGCGCACTTCCAGCGCGGTCATCATCGCAGCGATGATCGCGGTGTTTTCTGTTCCCGCGCGGAAACCGCGTTCCTGTTTGCCGCCGAGCAGCAACGGCGTGATGTGCGAGCGATGCGGAATCTTCAAAAAACCCACGCCGCGCGGTCCGCCGAATTTGTGCGCCGCGCCGGTCACATAATCGCAGTCGCCGAGTCCCTTGCACGGCATCTTGCCGATGAATTGCACCGCGTCGGTGAAGAACGGCACTTCGTAAGCCTGGCACATCGCGAGGATTTCCTGCCACGGCTGGATGATGCCGGTCTCGTTGTTCGCGGCCATCACGGCGACGAGGCCGGGCTGCTCCTCGGCGAGTTCCTGCGTGAGCCAGTCCATGTCAATCACGCCGTCGCGCGTCACCGGAATCGTCTTCACGCGTTTGCCGAAATAATGTTTCGACGAATCATCCACGCACGGATGTTCGATGGCGGAGACAAAAATCTTTTTCGCCGGATCCAGCTTCTTCGCGAAATGGTGCATCACCATGTTATTCGCTTCCGTCGCGCCGCTCGTCCAGACGAGGTCGTTCGGATTGCAGCCGAGATACGCGGCGAGTTTTTCGCGCGCGTCGGCGAGCACGATGCTGGCCTTGGTGCCGAACTGGTGCATGGACGACGGGTTGCCGCCGAGCTTCTCGGTGACATGCAACCACGCTTCGCGCGCCTCGCGCATGACGGGCGCGGTGGCGTTGTAATCGAAGTAAATCATCG
>Ga0208872_1000287_pt1 | contig 42184 bp, 39 predicted proteins | sample CryBogCBH12Aug08_FD_185508 | JGI IMG/M metagenome (GOLD analysis project Ga0208872, IMG submission 185508) | Freshwater microbial communities from Crystal Bog, Wisconsin, USA - CBH12Aug08 (SPAdes) | ecosystem: Environmental > Aquatic > Freshwater > Lake | place: Crystal Bog, Wisconsin, USA...
TTTTCCATAACTGCCCCAGTCGCTGATAGCTTTTTGTAAAACCAGTTGTAAGCTTTTATAATCTGTCTTTTTCATTTTGCCGGTTGGGGCAGTTAATTTTTCCGGCTTGGGGTCTGTCATCTCCAGTTTTGTAGCAAACAGGGTCATATTACATCTTGGAATAGCAATGCCCAATATCATTCCAGGCAAATTGCAAAAGGATAAAGGCCCTCCGCTTACTTCAATCTGGTCTGTATAAAAAGCAATCACATATACTGAATCCAGAATCTTTCCAACTGCTTTCCTGCAGGTAAATCCTGCAATTTCCCTGGTGTCATTGGTTATTTTCCAATCCATTTTTCTGATAGAATCACTTAATAGGAATGTTTCTTCAAAAATATGTTGCTTCTTGGAAAAAACCTGCTGCTTCAGATCTGAATAAATGATATCATCCACACTTTTATCATCACTGAAAAAAGGTATTTTTTCTTCTGAGTCCCGGGCTTTTTCAAAGACCGTTTTATTATCTTTGAAATATAAATTGAAATAGGTTGTCCTGTATTGCGGAATTTTGTCTTTAAAGTTTTCCAGCCAGCCTTCGCCTTCTATAATTTTATGCAGGTTTTCTTTTTTCTCAAATTCTATTTTTCCCTGTTTTATAAAAATAGTCTGGGAATTTACATTTAAATGGAATAAGGCTATAAAAAAAGTGCAAATTATTAGTTTAGTTGTCATCGTCATTGGTTTTTCTGTTTTTTGAAAATTTCCATCTAAGGCTCAGCAGGAAATATCTCTGAACGGTGGTATAAGTGTTTTCTGAAATAAAGTTGCTGCTGATATTCCGGTTGAATCCAATATTCTGGTTTAAGATATCATTCACAGAGAAGATCAGCCAGAGGTCCTGTTTTTTAAGTATTTTTCTTTCTGCGGAAGCATCCCAGACTATCGCATTATTCTTATTATCAGTAGGGTTCAGCTTTTGCCTGAATTTTGCATCTATATTCGAATTCAGGTTCCAGTTTTTTATAAAATGGTAAGAAAAATTATTACTGATAGTATGTGACCAGTAATTAGTTTTTGCCGTTGTATTGATTGAAGAAACAGAATGACTGTACAGTGGATTGTAGCCCAGATAGAAATCCAGTTTTTTCTCAATGTATTTATTAGCCCTTAAATTCAGACCCAGGTTAAAACTGTTAGTTATATTTTCAGTTCCGTTAATAAAGTTAATATTACGACTACCATCAATTCTGGGCCCGATGCCCAGATCCAGTTTCATGAATTTGATTTGCCTGGAATAACTGAAACCGCCGTAATAGTTAAAATTGCCATTTACATTTACAGTTTGAGAAATTCTCCTGCCCAGACTGTCTATAATAACACGGCTGCTGAATGCATTTTGTGTAACCGAGATATTGCCATAGCCCCAGATACCCCGCTGGCTTAGCACTTTATAATCGTTAAAATTCAAATAGATATTGTGAACAAACGAAGGTTTTAAGTTGGGATTTCCCTGAATGATATTTAATGGATCTGTATTGTTAGCAATAGGCTGAATTTGTGATAAAGAGGGCTGTCTTGTACTGCCATCATAGTTTACATAAAGGCTGCCTGCTCCTGAAAATTTCCATCTTATATTGGCAGTAGGGAAGTAGTTGGTAAAATTTCTCTGGAATGAGCTGTCATTATAAAGATTGTGTTGTTTCATAGATAAATCCTGAATGGCTAACCCTCCTTTTGCAGTTAATTTTTTAGAATTATAATTCAGCAGAAAACCGCCCCGCTCTGCTGTATTTTGAAATTTATAATGGTTGCTGTATAAAAGGTTTAAGGAATCATATACCCCATTATTTTTATCAAATGATTTGGTATCCTGTTCATTGTTACTTGAACTGATAATATAGTTCAGGTTTAAGGAAAGCTTTTTTGATAATGGTTCGGTATAGCTTACCAATCCCTGAACCGCTGTAGCAATGCCAGCGCTGGTTTTCTTCTGGTCAATCACTGTCGTGCTGTTGATGATATTACTGCTGTAATAATCTGTTTCATTATAAAGAAACCCATTATCTGTGCTGTTGGAATTGGTGATACTGCTATTAACTGTTAATATACGGGTGCCTGCTTTATTGAATTTATGTTTAAAAAAGATATCTGCTTTCTGCATGTTATTATCGAGGTCAGCTGTATTTGTCCGGGTATTAGTATTCACTTTCTGTAAAGTACTGGAAAGATATTCGCTGTTAAAATTGGAGGCTGTACGGGTATGTCCGAAACTGCCTTTCACATTTAGGGTTAAGGTATTTAAAGAGTCTAAGTTGAACTCATTTTTAGAATAAAATGAATGTTGCCATTTACTGTTATTAAAGTGATTGGTCTGATTATTATAATAAACACTATCCGGCAAAATATATGTGGAATTGGTAGTAGATTCACCGGCATTATTCTGGTGTTTAAAACTGTAATTATTTGTGGTATTATTTTTCAGGGCTCCGAATTTTTTATTAAACATGGCAGCAGTAACCAGGTTTTCCGGAATACCCTGTAAATTGTAATTATCAAAATCATCCCCTTCCCAGCTAAAGCTTACATTTCCTCCCTCCACACTGGAAGAAATCATCCCGTAATCCTGCATTTCGGTCCAATTCATATCATTCTTGCCGGTTCTGTCAGCCGTTACATACGCACCCGTCTTCATAGTACTCGTAAAGCGGTTAAATGTACCCTTGCCCTGGTAGTATTTATTAAAGTCTGTGCCAGCTTCTGCGCGCCCGAAATAACCCTTTTTAGCATCTTCCTTTAAGATCAGGTTCAGGGTTTTTTGTTTCTGACCGTCGTCAATACCGGTTAGGACCGACTGGTCACTTTTCTTATCATACATCTGCACTTTTGCAATGTCTTTCGCATTTAAATTTTGTGTTGCCATAGTAGGATCATCTCCAAAAAACTCTTCACCGTCAACCAGTACTTTTTCAATTTTTTGTCCCTGAGCCGTTATTTCACCCTTACTGTTCACTGTAAAACCCGGAAACTTTTTAATCAGGTCTTCCACATTGGCTCCTGCCCTTACATGAAAGCTATCTGCTATAATTTCCAGTGTATCCCCTTTAAAGCGCACCGGCGCAATTTTTTGCCTTACAATTACTTCTTCTAACAAGTTAGCTTTAGTAATCAGTGCCAGATTATTTAATTGCAGGTGGGATGTATCGGAGATGGTAATTTCATCCATAAAATCTGCATAATCTGGATAAGTAATCATCAGCACATATTTACCTGCATTTACCTTTGGAAATGAAAATGTACCATCCTGTTTTGTTCTGGTAAACTTATATAGTACAGAATCTTTACGTAGTAAGAGTGTTACTGTAGCATTTTCTAAATGTTGTTTGTTTAGAGTGTCAGTTATTATACCTTTAACGGAAGCTTGCTGAGCATTACCTGCCGTTAAAATGCATAAGGTTAAAAGTATCAGGAAACAAAGGTTTTTCATGCAGAATAGTAGTATGGTATAAATGAATGTTGATGTAAAATCGATAAATTGTAGGAGTAATCGTCAATTTGAACTTGTAAATAGTTGTTAAAATATATATATGAATCCTTTAATTAAAATTTATGGCTGCCAGTAAAATAAAAACTACTGATAAAAAAGAAGTTGCAATTGTTAAAAAAAATAATAAATCAAATAAAATATCTGAAGTGCCAGAAAAAAAATACGAAGAAATTCATTTTGTAGACACAGCGCAGCCTGTATGGAATTATTCATTGTTTTCAGAAGATGATATCCGTAATTTTCAGAACGGAACACATTATAGTCTATATAAAGTTTTGGGAAATAAGCAAATAGAAGTACTTGGAACTTTGGGTACCTATTTTGCTGTTTGGGCACCCAATGCCACATGGGTAAGTGTTACGGGATATTTTAATGAATGGAATAAAGAAACACATCCTTTAAAAGTTAGATTAGACCATTCCGGTATATGGGAAGGGTTTATACCAGGATTAAAAGCCGGGGAAGCCTATAAATACCATATCCATGGTTTTCAGGGAATTAAGCTGGATAAGGGAGATCCCTATGCGCATTTCTGGGAAAAAAGGCCTTTTACTGCTTCTATTACCTGGCAGACTGACTATGACTGGAAGGATGCCGACTGGATGAAGCACCGTAAAAAACACAATTCACTTTCTGCACCTTATTCTGTATATGAAATTCACCTGGCCAGCTGGATGCGGCCGGATAAGAATGATGAAGAATCCTATAATTCCTATTTTCAGATTGCGGAGCGATTGGTTCCCTATGTTAAGGAAATGGGTTTCACCCATGTAGAACTGATGCCGGTTATGGAACATCCTTTTGACGGGAGCTGGGGTTATCAGGGCACCGGTTTCTTTGCACCTACCTCCCGGTTTGGTAACCCGCAGGATTTTGCTTATCTGATAGATCAATTTCACCAAGCTGGTATTGGGGTAATTCTGGATTGGGTACCCTCTCATTTTCCTTATGATGCACATGGTTTATTTATGTTTGATGGTACACATACCTACGAATATGCAGATATGCGTAAAGGCTATCATCCAGACTGGAATTCCTATATATTCAACTATAAACGGGGGGAAGTTAAAAGTTTCCTGATCAGCAGTGCCCGGTTCTGGTTCGAGCAGTTTCATATAGACGGAATTAGGGTAGACGCAGTTTCGTCTATGTTAAGGTTGGATTACAGCCGGAATGAAGGCCAGTGGGAACCCAATGAATTTGGTGGAAATGGCAATATTGAAGCCATTGCATTTATCAAAGACCTGAATGAGACTTTGTACCGCGATTTTCCTGATATTCAGACCATTGCAGAGGAGGCGAGCGACTGGCCTAAAATCAGCCGGCCAACTTTTGAAGACGGACTGGGATTTGGTATGAAATGGATGATGGGCTGGATGCATGATACCTTACGGTATTTTAAAAAAGACCCTATTTACAGGCAATTTCATCAGGATGATTTTACATTCAGCATGATGTATTTTTATGATGAAAACTTCATGTTGCCTTTAAGCCACGACGAAGTAGTGCATGGTAAAAGTCCGATGATTTACAAAATGCCGGGGGATGACTGGCAGAAATTTGCCAATCTCAGGTTACTCTATACCTATATGTTTACCCATCCCGGAGCCAAATTGCTGTTTATGGGGGATGAATTTGGTGCTACCAACGAATGGAATTATAAAAGTGAGTTGCAATGGGACCTTCTGGGGCTGGTAAGCCATGGGGGAATGAAATACTGTGTACAAAAGCTGAATGAATTATACAGAAGCGAGCCTGCATTGTATGAAAAGCAATTTGAACAGGGAGGTTTTGAATGGGGAGACCTGAGCCATCGAAGCGATTGCGTAATTGTTTTTAAACGAAAAGGCAAAAAAGAAAAGGACGATGTATTGGTTATCCTGAACATGAACCCTACTGTAAAATACGATTGGGAAGTACATGTTTACGGAAAGAGTGATTGGAAGGAAATATTCAACAGCGATAATAAGGAATTCTGGGGTACCGGTGATGTATACAATCCTGAAATAAAGGCAGAAAAAGTAAACCCGAAAGACAAATGGTATAAATTAAAGCTGAATCTGCCACCTTTAGCGGGTATTGTAATAAAATAATAATCCCTGTAACTTTTTTTACGCATGTTCGTTGTATTAAAAAACTAAGAATATGCGTAAACTTTTATTATCCTTAGCAGTACTCTTAATTACTGCATTAACCTTTGCTCAGAATACTGTTCATGCCAATAATGCCAGCACCCGTAAAACAGGTTCTTTTCATGGCGTTGCTGCATCTGCCGGTGTAGAAGTAATTTTAACCAAAGACAATCATGAAACTGTTGTTGTTACAGCTGATAACAGTGATATTGTAAATCATGTTAAAACAGAAGTGGTGAATGGTATCCTGAAAATATATAGGGAAAGTGACTGGCATTTCTGGAATTCTTATCATGGAACAATAAAAGTATATGTAGGGTATCAGCATCTGGATGTATTAAGAGCAAGCAGTGGAGCCAGTATTACTTCAGATGTATTAAAACTGAATAAGTTAAATGCAGAAGTAAGCAGTGGGGGAGAAATGGTTTTATCCGGTACTTCAGAGGATTTAAAAATAGAAGGAAGCAGTGGTGGAAGCTTTAAAGGGTATGATTTTGTAACCAATACCTGCGATGCAGAAGCAAGTAGTGGTGCAGATATCAAATTAACCATTCAAAAGGAATTGATTGCAAAGGCTAGCAGCGGCGGGGAAATTAAATTTAAAGGAGCTGCTCTTATTAAGGATATTCAGGAAAGCAGTGGTGGAGAAGTGAAAAGAGTAAAATAAAAATTTCAGGGAATTAACAGGAGACTTATTTTGGTTAAACCCATATTAAACCCATGTTAAACCCAAGGCATTCCAAGGTAATTATGGGTTGCAATGTGTTTAAAATGCATAAAGCCTGACTTTAAAGATAGTCAGGCTTTATGCATTTTATATTAAGGTGTTTTCAGTCCCCAGTCCCTTCCTTTTAAAACTGCCGGCACACCGTCTGTAATCCATTTGGCTGGCTTTTCTCCTTTTAATAACCAGTCGAAATATTGTTGTTCCCTGATCTGGATATCTTTTCGGTTTCTTCTTTCCACCAAATTATGGGCTTCTCCATTATAATTTAATAACCACACTGGTTTATTCAGGCGGCGCATATCTGTAAAAAATTCAATACCCTGGTACCAGGGTACGGCGCCATCAGCATCATTACTCATAATTACCAGCGGGGTTTTTATTTTAGGCAGGTGGAATAAGGGAGAATTTTCAATGTATAAATCCCTTTTTTCCCATGGAGTAGCCCCGATACGGCTTTGAGAATGTTCGTACTGGAATTGCCTGTTTAAGCCACTTTCCCAGCGGATACCACCATAGGCACTAAACATATTTACCACAGGTGCCCCTGCCCAGGCAGCAGCAAACAAATTGGTTTGTGTAATTAGTATGGCCGTTTGGTAGCCACCCCAGCTTTGGCCTTGCAATCCCATTTTGGTGCTGTCTACAAAACCTTTTTTGATCAGTTCCCTGGTGCCGCTCACTATATAATTATAAGCATCTTTACCAGGATGTCCGGTGGTATACCAGATATCCGGTACAAAAACGATATAGCCACGGCTTACAAAGAATGGAATATTTAAACGGGAGGCAGTGGGAGCAGGGGGCAGGTAATTATACAGGGTATTGTTATTTCTTTCATAGAAATAGACAATCATGGGGTATTTTTTCCCGGCATCAAAATTTTCAGGCTTATATAAAATGCCTTCAGTGGTTTTTCCGGTATAAGCTTTCCACTTAAATAGTTCTGCAGTACCCCAACTATAATTGCTTTGCTGAGGGTTGATCTGTGATAAACGTACTAATACATCATTCTGTAAACTATAGATATCAGGAGACTGGTTAAAGGTTTCTTTAGTAAAAGCAAAAACTGAAGTGTCTTTAGCTTTGATAATTGCATTGATATTGTTTTTTTCTGTTTCAACAGGGTGACTAAACATTCTGTTTTTTAAGTTGTACAATGCCAGAGCAGTGGATTTGTCAGTTTCATTATAGGCCCTTAAAACCAGTTGCTGATCAGCAGCTATAAATTTTTCCTCATTATCCACTGTCTGATAAATAAACTGTGTTTTTGATTTTCTGCCATTGGTTAAACATACAGATTTGTTTTTCCCTTCAGGATCAACCATCCAGATATCGTACCGGTCATTGATTAACACTGCTTTATCATCCTGCATCCATTTTACTATGCCATAAGGGTTCGGGTCATCCGGCATATCAAATTCCTCATTATATAATGGATAGGCAATGTCATTGGCAATTGTGGTTATTTGGTGTGTAGCAGCATTGAAAACCAGGTATTTCCTTTTCCGCTCATCATACAACAACAAATACTTACCGGTATAGGATGCAAAAACAGAACCTTTAAAATTCTTAATAACAGCATTTCTGGAACTATTATCAGGGTTCACAACATCAATATCTTTCAGCGTATAACCCTGCCATTGGCTTTCTACTCTTTTTCCATAATCTGAAATAGAATAAAAACTGGAACCATCCCCTTCCAGTGTTGGCAGAATTTTATCTGCCTTTTCATTAGCCAGTTGAATAATTTTATTGCCGGAAAAATCAAAACGGGCTAAATAGTTCTTTTTAAGATCTTTATCCAGGTTGTATAATTGCACAGTCATCAGATTATCATCCTTATAGTTCCATACATCAACATTTGATCGCTCAAATTCGGGCAGGGAGGTATCCTTGATTGGTAATATGGGGGCAGTGCCAAAAAACAGCCTGTTTCCGGATTTACTGAAACTGATGTTTCCATATTCAGCAACAGTAAAGTTTTCAGGAATCCCTTTTGAGGTATAATCAGCAATCAGTCTTGCAGAATCAAAACCTGGTTTGTAATAATAGAGTTTATAGTATTTGCGCAGGGCTTTAGTAACACTATCCCGTTCAGCAGCAAATGCCAGTTGATTTCCTGCTTCATCAAAAGCAAAGGATTTAGTATCGTTTACGCCTTTTAATAAAGTATCAGTTGTCCCTTTTTGGGTATTATATTTTAACAAAAAAGATTTGATAGACGTATCATTATTCTTACGGGTTGTTCTGATGGCCAGATTATTACCTGTCTTACTAAAAGCATAATCACCCACCATTTTAAACAGGGTTTTATGTTTTGTAGAAAGTTGGAGCACCACTAAATCAGTCCCTTCTTCCACACTATCCTTAATTGCTTTGGGTGTGTTTTTTATCTCTTTGGTATCCTGCAGTATGTTTATACCTTTTAATTGAACTTCTGCCAGCTTATTGCGCAAGCTATCTGCAGCTTTTGATAAACTATCTGCCAGTGCTGTTATATTGGTTATCCTGGTTATACTATCAGGTTTAGGTTTAGGTCCAGGTAAGCTTTTTTCAGAAAGGTAGGCCAGTATATCAGCTAATTTTTCGGGTAATTTAAAGTTTTTTACCCTGGGTATTTTTAGTATAGAATGGGTTTGGGTATTGATAATGGCCAGGCTGTCTTTTGGCATTTCATCTGTTTTCTTTTTCTGAATTCTGGCAGTTCTGATTTGCTGGTACTCAGGTTTTATTTTACAAATGATATACTGATTGTCTTCTGTAATTTTAGCGGCATAGCCTCTTGCTATTTCGAGCAACTTATTCCCTTTAGTTTCCTGTATAATCAGTAAACCATCTCCTTCCTGTGGATTAATGGTATATACTATCAACTTTCCATTATTACTTATTAGCTTTTCCCCGATACTTTGCCAGCCATCATATACTGAATGGTCCAGTGGTTTCTTTTGTGCTTCTAAATTTGAGAACAAAAGCATGCTCAGCAGGCAAAAAAGTAATTTTCTCATTTAAGTTGTTTTGAATAATCAGGAGGGTTACATCAGCAAAAATGTAAAATAATCAATTAATTACAGAACAAATTATTTGAGAGGTGGAATAATTTGTGGAATGTAGACCTGAATTGAAATCTGATTTCAGATCAGTAAAAGTAATTAATGCTTGCGCAGTTTAATAATCCTGATCATTTGCAACATAACAGAAAGCCCGATCAAACCAAAACCATAATAAAAACTAACATGCAGATATTTATTTTCATGATAAATCAGAAAGGCAAGTACAATACCATAAACGGGTTCCAGGTTAAGGGTAAGGTTTTGGGTAAAAGCAGATACATGCTGCAATGATTGTATAAATAAGTCCATTGCCAATACGGTGCATAACCAGCTTAATATCAGCAGCCAACCGGCATCTTTAAAGGTAGGAAGGATATGTGTTGGTGGAAAATAATGAAGATATGCAGGCATCAGCAGGGTTAAAATTGTTAATCCTCCAGCCAATTCGTAAAACATCATCGTTTTTGAGGAAGCAAGAAGAACATATTTTTTATTCAGAACTGAGAACAAAGCCGATAAAATAGCAGACATTACACCAATGATAATTCCTGTTCTGTAACGGTTATCAAAATGGAAAATCAGATAAATACCAAAAAGGCACATCAATCCCAGTAATACTTCTATAAAACTGAATTTTTTAGCAGTTAATAAAGGTTCCAGTAATGCTGTGAATACGCCTACAGCCGCCATGCAAATCAGGCCGATGGATACATTGGAATATTTAATACTTCCATAGAAACAAACCCAATGCAACGCAATAAGGAAACCAATCCCGAAAAGTTTGAGTATTGAAGCGGGAGGAATTTTTTGAAGTTGTTTTCTTATTGGCAATAAAATAGCAAGGGTGCAGACTGTTATGAAGATCCTGAACCAAACCAGCAGACCTTCATTCAGGGTAATCAGCATACCCAGAACACCGGTAAAGCCAGCGAGGAAAACAGCAAAATGTAATTTGAGTAAGGATGATTTCATGGAGCAAAGAAAAAGCTTATGATTGAAATGGCAGGATCTCAGGTAAAAGAAGGTATTATGTTTCTTAATTTTGCAGAGACTTGTCGGCTGATTCTTAAAATTACTGTCCGATCAGTGCTATAGTCCCAATTATTGCAACTGATTTTACAGGTAGCAGAAATAAAAATTTACAAAAACGAAGACAAATAGGGAAAGAACCGAAATAAATTATTCTCCTGCTATAAATTGGTTTTCTGTGTTAAAACTTCCGTTTATAAGTTTACCGGGTTGTGATTTTACCCTTTTTAAATAAGCCCCGAATAGACTTTCCCATTGAATTTTTAAAACACCAATCATACCTTCTTTCAGGATTTTACCACTCATTTTACTTTCACCAACCAGCCTGTCCTGAAAAGTAATAGGTACTTCTTTTAGTTTAAATCCTAATTTCCAGGCAGTAAACTTCATAGCAATCTGAAAGGCATACCCAATAAAATTAATTTCATCCAGATTGATAGATTTTAATACTCTTTCGTTGTAACAAATAAAACCGGCGGTTGGGTCATTTACCGGCATCCAGGTGATTATTTTTGTGTACAGGGACCCGCCTCTGGAATAAATATGACGGTCAAGAGGCCAGTTTAACACTTTTCCTCCTTTTACATACCTGCTCCCCACTGCTACATCGGCACCTTCATTTTCACAGGCAAGATATAATTTTTCGAGGTCATTTGGATTATGGGAAAAATCAGCATCCATTTCAAAAATATAATTGTACTGATGTTTTAACGCCCATTTAAATCCATGAATGTATGCAGTACCTAAACCCAGTTTTCCTGAACGTTCTTCAATAAATAACTGACCTGGAAACTGATTCATTAAATTCTTAACAATTAATCCTGTTCCATCAGGAGATCCATCATCGATGATTAAAATATGATAATTTAATTGAAGAGAGAAAATTGCACTCAGTATATTGCTTATATTTTCTTTTTCGTTATAGGTAGGTATAATTACTAGCTTTTTCAATATTTTTTGGGTAATTAAGAGCCGAAAATACAATTAATAACAGATTTATAAAACCACTTTCACAAAAAAATAATGATATTAATTTATTTACACCTTTTTTAGTACTGTTCTGTTAAGAATCTCTGTAAGTTTTTGTTTGGTATTCATTGGAAAATCGCCTTTCATCATCCAATCGTAGTACTGAGGTTCTTCTTTTAATACCTGCACAACCGGTTTACCCTTATGTTTACCGAAATTAAAAACTTCTATCCCTTTATCTTTAATAAACCTTCTGGCAAAATCAACAATATCATCTTCCCCTGTGAATTTTACAATGCTTTCAACTGTATTACCAATTTGGTTATATTTTTCCAGCTGTGCTTCCAGTACTTCCCAGGTAGCAGTAGCATCATGTTCCGCACTATGCGCTCCTTCCAGTGTTTTGTTACAATAAAACTTATAAGCTGCACTTAAAGTTCTTTGTTCCATCATATGAAATACTTTCTGAACATCCAGCATTTTCTTGCCATCAATAGAGAAGTCAAGCCCTGCTCTTAAAAATTCTTCCAGTAACATTGGAACATCAAATCTGTTACTATTATACCCTGCAATATCGCAATTGTCAATAAACTGTTTAAATTCATTTGCCACCTGTTTAAAAGAGGGGGCATCTTTCACCATTTCATCTGTTATGCCATGTATATCACTAGCTGCTTTTGGAATGGGCATTAATGGGTTAATGAGTTTTCTTTTCACCAGTTTTGTACCATCCGGCGAAATTTTAACAATTGCAATTTCCACAATTCTATCCAGGCTGATATTAATGCCTGTTGTTTCTAAATCTATAAAAGCTAAAGGACGGGTAAGTTGAAGTTTCATTTGTATCAATGATATTAAAATTGAGTGATTGAATTTGCGAAGTTAAGCATATCTAATCCATCATAATTGCCACTACTCATTAAAAGTAAATCAGTATTCCTGAAATCCTGCAATTGCAGCCAGCTCCATAATTCCTCTTTATTATTCATTATCAGCAAACCTTTCTTTGCAAATCCATTCATCACTTTATCCTTCTCAAGGTTAGGCATGCGTTTTAATTCAAGGGCATGTTTTGAGTAAAAGACAATGGCAATATCCGCTTTATCCATTGCACCATGGTATTCATTCATGAATTGTTCATTGAGGCTGCTGAAAGTATGCAACTCTAAAATAGCAATTAATTGCATATCCGGGTGTTGTTCTTTTACGGCATCAATACTGGCTTTAACTTTACTTGGAGCATGTGCAAAATCTCTGTACACATTGGTAATTTGATTAGAAGCAATTAATTCCAGTCTTTTAGATGCTCCTGAAAATGAACTGATGGCATTTACAAAATCTATGGCATTTATTCCAAGTTCTTTGCAGGTATACCATGCTGCATTCAGATTTAAGAGATTATGATTGCCAAAAACTTTTAATTCTGCAACAGCATCTTCAATAATTACTGTTGTTTTTCCATGTTCAATATTGTTTTGTGGAATACTGTATGGCTGATACCTGATATCAGATCTTTTGCTTTTAAGTACCAGGTTATTCAGTACCTGATCGGATTCATTATAAATAAGTATTCCCCCTTTTTCAATTTTATTGATGAAAATAATAAACTGTTCCAGGTAAAAATCAAAGGTGGGAAATACGTTAATATGATCCCAGGCAATTCCGGTAAGAATTGCAATATGGGGGAACAAAAAATGAAATTTAGGTTTCTTTTCAATTACGCTAGCCGGATATTCATCCCCTTCACAAACAATAACCGGGGCATCTGTTATAGCAACAGACTGGTCAAAGCCATGTAATTTTGCGCCAACAAGGTAATCAAAATGCAAATTATTCAGTTTAAGTACATGCATGATCATACTTGTAGTGGTTGTTTTTCCATGGCTCCCCCCCACCACAATTCTTTTTTTATGGATACTTTCCTGATAAATATATTCTGGGAATGAATATATTTTCAGGGTCAGTTCTTTTGCTTTTAACAATTCAGGATTATCTCCTTTGGCATGCATACCCAAAATAACAGCATCCAGGTCAGATGAAATCTTTGAGGAATCCCAGCCTGTTGACGTGGGTAATAAACCTTCATTTGACAGGTTTGTTCTGGCAGGTTCAAAAATCTCATCATCAGAACCAGAAACAACATAACCTTTTCTTTTTAGGGCAATTGCCAGTTGGTGCATTACACTGCCGCCTATTGAAATAAAGTGAACTTTCATATATATTGCCCTTTTTGGGCTATTTTACAGGTTAGAATAAAAAAAACTAAAATTTAAGGATCTCTAAGCATCATTATTAGTCCAATCCTTATCTTTGAGTAAATCAGGTGCAAAATAAATTCTAATCAATCAATTTTAGCTATGAAAAAATTAATCGCACTCGCTTTTTTATTTTTGGCAGTAGCGGCAACAGTATCTTCCTGTGCACCCACAAGGGGGCGCGGTTGTCCTTCTACCAACAAAAATTATTTTAAACCTTAATATACTCCATTATTATACATGAACTGGATACCGCTTACTACTCCCGAACAGCTGGAAGAGATCAGAATTAAATCTAAGGAAAAAACACAAGCAATTTTTAAGCACAGTATCCGGTGCAGCATCAGCAGTATGGCTTTATCCAGATTAGAAAGAAGTGAGACTGTTGACAGTATTGATTTTTATTATTTAGATTTAATTACCTACCGCAGTATTTCTGCAAAGGTTACGGAATTATTTGATGTACATCATGAATCACCTCAGATATTATTGATCAGGAATGGCAAATGTGTGTTTGATGAAAGCCATTATGGAATTACGATGGAAGATATTATTGCAAATTCCAATTAACTATTATTCCCTTTTTTATATTTTATTTGTTTTAATGTATTTAGTAAATTCGTAAGAGAAATCTTACTGACATGAAAATTACAATATTTGGAGCAACCGGCCTGGTAGGAAAACAGGTTGTTAGAAGAGCTTTAGCGGAAGGATATTCTGTTTTAGCCTTTGGAAGAAATATTGAACAGTTTTTAGACCTTTCTTCAAGAAATAAAAATCTGGAAGTATTGAAAGGATATGTTTTTGATGAAAGTGAAGTATTAACTGCTATAAAAGGAAGTGATGCAGTTATTTCCACCCTGGGGGGATCCTTTGATGGAAAAGATAAGACCCGTAGCCTTGGTATAAAAAATATAGTGGTACAAATGAAAAAGGCAGGAATTAAAAGGATTATTGCGCTGGGAGGGATGGGCCTGTTAAATGATGGGGAAAATGGATTGTTAATGGATTCTCCTGATTATCCCGAAATGTATAAACCCGTTGGAAAGGAGCATCTGCAAGCATATCAGTACCTGGCAGCTTCGGATTTAGACTGGACATTTGTTTGTGCACCTGATATTATTGATGACGATGCTAATCAGAAGTATTCCACTAAAGCTGATTATTTGCCAGAACCTAATTGTTTCAGGATTTCATCAGGAAATCTGGCTTTATTTATGGTTACAGAACTTACCCAAAACCTTTTTGTGAAAAAGAAAGTGGGAATCAGTAACCGACTATAAATACGATTCAATCAATCATCTCTATTAAAAGTTTAAATACTTGTTAACCTATAGGAAAAATGTTTCGAAATAAGATTATTTAGTCTATCTTTTTTGTGCGGTTATATAAATACCTTTTCTTTGCAAAAAAATAGGTATGCAAAATAATGTAGTTTGTCCAGTTTCTGAAGTGAGGGTAAATGAGTCGGTAGTTAGAACCATTGCAGGTTTAATCTTTTTAACCAGTTTGTTAGTACTGATAACGGGTATTAAATGGTTGGCTTTATTATTAATTGCAGATTTTGCTATCAGGGCATTTTCTCCGGGCGAGCTAAGCATTTTTAAATATATAGCTAAAAGTGTTGCCGAATCCCTTAAATTCCCTGTTAAGCCAATAGATGCGGCCCCTAAAAAGTTTGCAGCGCTTGTAGGGTTCATTTTCTCTGTAATAATCTCAATCAGTTTGTTCCTTAGTTGGAATTTAGCTGCTGATGTTTTTGGAACAATATTAGTGATTTGTGCTGGATTGGAAGCATTTGCCGGTTATTGTGTTGGATGTCAGTTTTATACCTGGATTATCTTACCTGCAAAAAGAATCATTAAAAGGGCTTAATCGAAATATTTAGCCATAATCCAATCATCCTGTACATCAGTGCCTAAAACAAAATTTGCTTTTGCTATGATAACAAATCCATGCTTTTTATAAAAACGTATAGCTTTATCATTTTTCTGCCATACACATAGCCACACGGCATCTTTTTCCCTTTGTTTAGCAATTTCAAAAGCTTTATGCAGCAGAAGAGTCCCAACGCCTTTACCATGTACATTTTTAACGGTATATATTTTCGCTATTTCCAGGCTTTTAAGGTGACTTATTTCTTTTGGGGTGGCACTTTCACTGATTTTTATATATCCAGTAACTTCTTCTTTTTTCTCAGCTACATAAAAATCATTTGAAGGATCTAAAATCTCCTCTTTAATATGCTGGATGGTAAAGTTTGCAGAGAGGTATTGTTCCATATCATCAACAGTATTTTGTTCATGATAAGTATCGTAAAAAGTTTTACTGCCCAATTCAACCAGCAATTCGGCATCTTTTATATCTGCTTTTCGGATTTTCATTAATAGAGATACTAAACAATCGTGTTTGAATTTTAAAATACTTTTAATTCACTAATCAGAAGATAAAACAGAAGCACTGTCTATAACCCTTCCTCTTTCTGTTTTCAGCATTCTGGAGGGATACCTGTTAATTACAATAAAATCATGCGTAGCCATAATAATAGAAGCTCCATAATCTTTTGAGATCTGAAATAGTAATTGCATGATTTCGTCACTGGTTTCGGGGTCAAGATTTCCTGTTGGTTCGTCTGCAAGTATTAATTTAGGTGAGTTTAATAAAGCACGGGCTATATCTACACGTTGTTGTTCTCCACCGCTCATTTCAAAAGGCATTTTAAATCCTTTACTTTTAAGACCTACTTTATCCAATACATCATTAATCTTTTCCTCCATTAATTTTTCGTCCTTCCAACCTGTAGCCCTTAATACAAACCGAAGGTTTTCATGTACATTTCTATCTGTAAGTAATTGGAAATCCTGGAAAACAACCCCAAGATTCCGTCTTAAAAAAGGAACTTTTTTCCAGTCCATCTGTTTCAGGTCAAAACCTACCACTTCTCCATTGCCTTCTTTAAGGGTAAGCTCTCCATATAATGTTTTTAAAAGGCTGCTTTTGCCGGTACCGGTTTTACCAACCAAAAAAACAAATTCCCCCTTGTTAATTGTAAAATTCACATCCTGAAGAATAAGGTTATTCCCCTGGTAAATATTTACATTCTTTATTGATACTACAGTATCTGACATATCATTCAGTTGAGTTATTCAAAAATAAAATATAAGTTTAATCTCCTTAAATATAACACCTTTTTTCGGAGAAGCTTTTTTAAAAAGCATAGGTAATTTCACCAAAATTACCTGATAAAGTCAACTCTTTCTTATCTGCGTTTTCCACTCTGCCAATAATTTTTGCTTCTATTTGAAATAGCTTAGCAGTTTCAATCAGGTTAAGTGCTGCTTTTTCAGATGTATATATTTCCAGCCTGTGTCCCATATTAAATACCTGATACATTTCACGTAGGTCAGAACCTGAATTTTCCTGTATTAAGTTAAATACTGGAGGCACTTCAAATAAATTATCCTTAATTATTTTAAGGGGGCGAGGTAAATATTTCATGCATTTGGTTTGTCCGCCGCCACTGCAATGTATTACACCTGAAATGTCTTCAAAAAATTCATTCAGTACGATGTTCATCAGTGGTGCATAGGTTCTTGTTGGCGATAAGAGCAATTTTCCAATGGAATAGAATGATTCCTTTATTTTAAACTGGTCTTCCACTCTGTTTTTACCGATATATACCACATCCGGGTCTAATGAATTTTCATACGTTTCCGGATATTTTTCTGAATAGTATTTATTCAGGACATCATGTCTTGCACTGGTTAGCCCATTACTACCCAGTCCACTGTTATATTCAGTTTCATAAGTTGTCTGGCCGCTGCTGGCAAAACCTACAATTACATTACCGGCATCAATTTTGTCGTTCGTTATCAATCTTTTTTTAGGCCATCTTGCTGTCATGGTTCCATTTACTGCAATTGTTCTAACCACATCGCCCACATCTGCTGTCTCTCCTCCTAAATAATGAATATGTACACCAAATGTCTTTAGTGAATCAAAATATTCCTGAGTACCATCAATAACAGCCTTAATTACCTCACCTGGTATCATTTTCTTATTTCTGTCTATGGTAGAGGAAAATAATAAATTATCACAAACGCCAACACAAAGCAAGTCATCCAGATTCATGGCTACAGCATCTTTTGCTATTCCTTTCCAGACATTTATATCACCGGTTTCTCTCCAGTACAGGTAAGCCAGAATACTTTTAGTACCTGCCCCATCTGCATGACTTATATTAACCCAGTCTTGGTCACCACCTAAAAAATCAGGATACATTTTGCAGAAAGCATGGGAGTATAAGCCCTGATCCAGGTTTTGAATAGCTGCATGTACCTCTTCTTTTTGAGCAGAAACCCCTCGTTTTGAATAAAGTGACATCTTATTATTATATTGATATGATGCAATTGATGAAACGCAAATGTAATTAAAGGTTTCCCAATTTGGTTTTCACATTTATTGTTTCACTTAAATTTGCCAACTTATGAAGTGTTATAAAGACTTAAATACACTGCCGGAATTTAAAAATGCCGTAATTACTATTGGTACTTTTGATGGAGTTCATTTAGGGCATCAGCAGATTTTGGCACAATTAAAAGCCGAAGCTAAAAGGATTGGGGGTGAAACTGTTATTATTACCTTTAATCCTCACCCCAGAAAGGTGTTTTCTTCTATTCCCGGTGAGATAAAATTGCTTACCACGCAAAATGAGAAAAAGAAATTACTTAAGAAAGCAGGGATAGACCACTTGGTTATTGTTCCTTTTACGCATCAATTTGCAAATCAAACAGCAGAACAATATATTTCCGAGTTTCTTGTTAAATACTTTAAACCTCATACCATTATAATTGGTTATGACCATCGGTTTGGTAAAGGAAGGTCAGGCGATATTCAGTTATTGGAAATAAAAGGAAAGGAATTGGGTTTTACAGTAATAGAAATACCAGAACATATTTTATCCGAAGCAAAAATAAGTTCTACCAATATCAGGCATGCGTTGGGAAATAGTGATATTTTGACTGCAAATGAACTTTTAGGGTATGAATATTTTTTTGAGGGTACTGTTATTGAGGGAAATAAATTAGGAAGGACAATCGGTTTTCCAACTGCAAATCTCCATATAGAACATGAAGAAAAGCTAATTCCCGGTAATGGGGTGTATGGTGTAAAAGTTGATATTGGTAATAAAGAATATATCGGTATGATGAATATTGGGGTTAGACCCACAATTGATGGTTCTAAAAGGACTATTGAAATTAATATTTTTGATTTTAATGAAGATATATATGGTGCTTCTGTAAATGTATTTATTAAATATTATATAAGGGGAGAAGTGAAATTTAATGGTCTGGATTCATTAAAAGAACAATTGAAAAAAGACCAGATAGCAGTTAAATCATTAATGAAGTCGTAGCATGTCTTAACTTGAGTTTTATTCCCGGCCAGGAATTTATAATCCCTAATTCATAATCTTAAAAATCATTTCTTTCATCAGGCCAGCATCAGTCGTCCCGGCATCACGTATTCCAAGGCTTCTCAGATTATATTCATGAAGTAGTAATAGTACATTTTCAACACCATTGAAATTATAGCTTCTTGCAGCCTGCATATAATCTTTTATAAAGTAAGGATTAATACCTAATGAGCTGGCAACAGCCTTTTCATCATTGCTTCCTGCCCCAAAAATCATAAATACCTTGCTGAAAAAATTATATAATGCGGGAAGCAGCATTTGAATGGGAGCAGCTTTAGGATTTGCTTCAAAATATTGAACTATCCGGATTGCCTTGGAGAAATTCTTTTTTGCAATAGCATCCTGCATTTCAAATACATTAAACTCTTTACTTACCCCAATATAATTTTCAATATCATCCTCAGTAATATTTTTTCTGGAACCCAGGTTTACTTCCAGTTTTTCTATTTCATTTTGAATTCTGCTTAAATCATTACCTATATGGTCTACAAGGATTGTTAAAGCCCGCTGACTTATACTGAGTCCATGCTGTTGAACCATTTGATTGGTCCATTCTGGTAACTGATTATCGTATAATTTTTTAGTAGTATAAAGTTCTGATTTCTGTTTGAGTGTTTTGGCAAGTTTGCTTCTTCCGTCTACCTTTTTTTCTTTGTAGCTGACAATAAAAACAGTAGAGGCAAGTGGGTTTTCAATATAGGGTTCCAGTTTTTCAAGATCCCTCATTTGCTGGGCCTCTTTTAAAATAACAACCTGCCTTTCAGCAAACATCGGATATCTCCTGCAAGCATTCATTATTGTAGCCCATTCTGCATCTTTTCCATAAAAAACCGTAAGATTAAATCCGGCTTCATTTTCATTCAGAATTTTATGCTCTGCATAATTTATAAGAATATCAATGAAATAGGGCTCATCACCTTCCAACCAATAAACAGGTTTAAAGGAGGCTTTCTTCCAATCGGATAAAATTTTTTCTACACTCATGTGGATTGCAAATATCTGTCAGTCTGTAAAAAGAACGAAATCAATTGTTAAGATATTATCCAGATATAATAATGATATTGTTATCAGATAATGAAGGAAGGTCTTTAAATCTTAGAATTATATTTGCAGTAACTACAACATCTTTCTGGCAATATTCAACAATTCTTTCCAAATTTTTCTCTTTATAATATACATCCTGAACCATACTGCCGTCAATATCAGACTTTGAAGTTGGTATTCCCAATACACTTGCAAGCAGATGCAGGGAAATATAATTTTTATTGTCACCAAATTTCCAGAAGTTGAGGGTATCTGCCATTTTAATTTCCCAGGGCTTTTTGTCCTGAATTTGAAGGTATTCAGGTAAAGGTATTCTGTTAATAAGCATTCTTCTGCAGATATATGGAATATCGAACTCTTTTATATTATGCCCTGCAAATTGAAAATTTTTATGATGACAATCCATTTTATTACAAAGAGTTATAAATTCTGTGAGCAGTTCAGCTTCATTATTTCCATAGATCGATTTTATTCTTAGAGAAAGTGCGCCCTGCTCATCTTTTGTAAAAAAACCAGTGCTAATGCAGACAATTTTTCCAAATTCAGCCAAAATGCCCCCTCTTTTTTTGTATGATTCTTCACCGGAAGTGTTTTCTGGCATGGTTTTGGAAATTTTATCCAACCAGAGTAGCTGCCATTCCGGAGAAAGGAGATTAAAATTTTCTTCCTGGGGTACAGTTTCAATATCAATCAACAATAAATCTGACAACATAATAGTTTATTACATTATTATTTAAAACAAAAGTTATGAATTACACTGCTAACACCAATTCGCCAACACCTCAGAAAGATAACAGAAAAGTCTGGTATAGTCTGTTAATCGGGTTATTAGCAATTACCTGGGGTTATATTATTTATGACAAGAACAAAACTAAAGAAGTTATCATTCAAAAAGATATTCAATATGTAAATGTAAGTAATGCAAAAGATTCACTACAGATTTTATTTAATGTTGCTGCTGCCAGAGTGGATTCTATAACAGAAACTAAAATTAAGCTGGAAGGATCACTTGCAGAGAAAAATAATGACATTATTAAATTAAAGTCAAATATCAGAGCTATATTAAATAAAAAGAATGCCTCTGATGAAGATTTAAAACAGGCCAGGGAACAAATTACCCAGTTAAATGGCAAAATAGATGATCTTTTCTCAGAAATTAATAAGTTAAAAGGAGAAAATCAGCAATTAAGTACTGCTAATCAGCAATTATCTACAGAAAAGAAAGGGTTGGAGGATAATCTTTCAGCAACACAGTCTGAAAATAAAAATCTTAATGAAAAAGTTGATGTGGCATCTACTTTACATGCTTCAAATATAAATGTAACTGCTGTTCAGGTTAAAAAAAGTGGTAAGCAAAAAGAAACAAGTACTGCAAAACATGCAGATATGTTTGTAATTGGTTGTGATATAGATGAAAACAGGGTAACTTCCAGTGGCGCTAAATCGTTATATGTTATTGTATATAATCCGGATGGTACTCCTTCTGCTACTTCCGGTACTTTTAAATTAAGGGATGGAAGTGATAAGCCTTATACCAATAAGATTGATGTAAATTATGAACAGGGAAAAACGTTGCCAGTTAGTTTTACCTGGAAACCAGATGATAAATTTCAGACCGGGGAATATAAGATAGAAATATATAATAATGGTTTTAAAATAGGTGAAGGAATTAAGAGCCTTAAGAAAAGTACTTTTTTAGGATTATAAACTAATTATTGTTATCTCAAAAAAGGCAGCCTAAAGGCTGCCTTTTTTATTAAATTAATTTTCCATCCTATCTTTAAAAAATGATTAAGAACTGGTTTAATGGCAGAACTGTTTTTACAATTATTGCAATTGTTATTGTAATGGTGACTGTTATCTATTCCAATTATTTGTCAAAAAAAATTGCTGAAGACGAACGTATAAAAGTTGAAAACTGGATTGAAGCACATAGAACCATATTAAAGTCATCAGATAACACCACCTTAAACCTTGCTGTCAGGATATCAAGGGATAACCATAATATTCCAATTATAGAAACCACTGAAAAAGATAGTATAACTGGAAATTATATTAATCTGGACAGCAATATGGTTCAGTCTGATAAAGGATACCTTCAATCGAAACTGCAGGAATTTAAAAGACAGAATAAGCCAATAATTACAGTTATTTCAATTAACCCTTATATTGCCAATAAGTATTATTATGGACAAAGTATTTTATTGAAAGAAATACAATATTATCCAATTGTCCAATTATTTGTAGTTGCTCTATTTATCATTATTTTAATAAACTCTCAACGAATTCATTTCAAAAGTACACAAAATCAGCTATGGGCAGGAATGGCAAAAGAAACTGCTCATCAGTTAGGAACGCCTGTAACAAGTTTGCAGGGATGGGTTGAGGTTTTACGTGAAGTACATGGGAGTGAGCTTTTTTTGCCTGAATTAGAAAAAGATGTAAAAAGGCTTTTATTGATAACAGACCGGTTTGGGAAAATTGGAAGTACCCCTCAACTGGAGAAAAAAGATACAGTAGAACAGATCAGAATAATGATGGATTATATGAAGAAAAGGGCTGGTATGCATGTGAATTTTGCACTTGAAACTGAAAAGCCAGTTATGGAAGCAATGATTTCACCTCCCTTATTTGATTGGGTAATAGAAAATCTATTAAAAAATGCATTGGATGCCATGGAAGGGAAAGGGGAAATTTCTATTTATATTGCAGACTTTGATACATATATACAAATTGAGGTTAAGGATACTGGAAAAGGAATTCACAAAAGGAACTTTAAAAATATTTTTAAACCTGGGTTTACAACCAAGAAAAGGGGATGGGGACTAGGGTTAACTCTCACAAAACGGATAGTAGAACAGTATCATAATGGTAAAATAACCATTAGTCAAAGCGAATTGAATATTGGAACTACATTCAGAATTTTATTAAATAAGCAGCTACTTTAATAAAATTCTATTTCTGAATTCTGCTCAATTACCGGATCTGTTATCCTTCCAAAACAATTCATTACTGTATGCCATTGATGCATTGATTGAGGAGAAGTGGTTTCTGTAAATAAGTCAGCTTCAGCATATAAATTCAATAATTCAGTTTCATGTTTTTTCCTTTCGGAAAGTGAATGATTTTCATTGGTTAACCGGAAAAAACTTTTTCTGATTTGTGAAAGCTTTTCATCAGATAAGTGATCAAAAGCATGGTTTTGTAAAAGAACGCCAGTAGTATTTACTAAAAGCTGAGAGGCTGTTTTCATAGATAAATATTTGATTGCAAACTCCAATTCTAAGTTTAAATCTGTATTAAGTAAAAATGAACAAATTGTTATTCGGTTATGGAGGTGGATAACAAGGGGATAAAGCGCGCAATTTATAATATCTTTTAATTCCAAAATGAACTATGCAACTTTAAGTTTTGATTAAAAAAATAAAGCCATCTTTTTATGGATGGCTTTATTTTTTTAATCTGATTATATTTTTTAATCTATGTATTGCTCTTTTACTACCAGCTTCAACTCCCGGTTTACTTCCCATTTCTCAAATTCTTTTGCAACTTCAGTCAGAAAACTGGCACCAACACTACCATCAATAATTCTATGGTCATAACTTAAAGATAAATACATCATATGCCTTATACCAACAAAATCGCCTTTTTCAGTTTCAATAACAACAGGTCGTTTTTTTATAGCACCGACAGCCAGAATAGCTACCTGCGGCTGATTTATTATAGGAGTGCCCATCAAACTACCAAAGCTCCCCACATTAGTAAAAGTAAAAGTTCCACCCTGTGTATCATCTGGTTTTAATTTGTTATTTCTGGCAGCATCTGCAAGAGAATTTACTGATTTAGCCAAACCAATTAAACCTAATTGTTCTGCATTCTTTATTACGGGAACTATTAAATTTTTGTTAGGGAGTGCTGTAGCCATCCCAATATTGAAAAAGTGTTTTATAATTATTTTATCGCCTTCAACGGAAGAGTTCAGAATAGGATAACGTTTCATCACTTTAGTCAAACATTCAATGAACATTGGAGTAAAAGTAATTTTTGTTCCTGCTTTCTTTTCAAAATCTTCTTTAATTTTCTCTCTCCATATCACCATATTAGTAACATCAGCTTCAGCAAAACTTGTAACATGAGCACTGGTTGATTTGCTGTTAACCATATGTTGGGAAATCAATTTCCTCATCCTGTCCATCTCAATAATTTCAACATTTGGTTTAGGAATCTCTGAAATTGTTACTGAAGGCTGTGAGGGGGTATTTATTTCTTTCACAGGGGATATTATAGATTCTGCATCAGCGGCTGGTACAGTTTGCACTATTGCTGCTGCAGTATTTTGTACAATACTTTTTGCAGGTTCGGATATAACCTGTTCATTTTTAATAAAAGCCTGCGGTTCCTCTTCTTTTATGATAGGAGTGTGTTGAACTTGAACTGGTTCCTTAATAGGAGAAACAGGTATATTCTGCTGTACCGGCTGTTCAGTAATTGGCCTGGGTGCAGATTCTGACTGTTTATAAATTACCTGCTCCTGCTGAGGAGGAATATAAACAGGTTGAGGTGCAGTAAACACTGGCTCAGGAATATGGGCTGGAATGGGCTGTTGAAAAACAGGTGCAACCTGCGGAACTGTAACCGGAGCAATATGCTGATTTGTAACCGGAGGAACAGCTGCCAGCTGAACTGGTGGTTGAACTGCAGGAATTACTATAGGTTGAGCAGGCGCATTGTAAACAGGTTGCTGAACCTGCGGAACAAATGCCGGGATTTTTCCTGCTCTTTTATCAGTAATGTACTGTAAAACATCTTTTTTGGAAACCCTGCCATCTGCACCGGTTCCCGGTATTCTTTCCAGTTCACTTAAGCTTAAACCTTCACTGTTTGCAATGTTTAATACTAAAGGGGAGAAAAATTTATTATTACCCGAAGTAACTGATTTAGATTGAATCTGTTGCGGTATATATGGCACCTGTTCTGGTTGATAATTGGTTTGTAAAGCTGTTAAATCTGATACTGAAGCTGCGGAATGTTGATAAATTTCTGTAACAGGTGCTGAAGGTATTGAATAAGTTTGATTGCTTACGGTGGGGACAATAATCGGAGTAACATCATGGGCCACTTTATCTGCTACTTCAATTCTGGCTATTACAGCACCAACTGCAACAACATCATTAACATTGTACAATATTTCTTTGATTACACCCGAAACTGTTGATGGAACCTCACTATCAACTTTATCAGTTGCAATTTCTAAAACTGTTTCTTCTTGTTGTATATGTTCACCAACATTTTTATGCCAACGCAAAATGGTGGCTTCCATAATACTTTCACCCATTTTGGGCATTACTAATTCAGCTATTGCCATACTAACTGTACTGATTTTAATGGGTTAAAATCTTACTAACTACATCCTGTCCTTGAATCAACCTGGTTGTTCACACAATTTTTTTACATTCAGGTGTTATAAAATACATTCGAAAATATATAAAAAAGCCTCTTAATCAACCTGTTTGATAGTGAATTATGCAGCAATCAGCATTAAATCTAAGTCAAAAGTAGTTTTTAGAACCGGAAATTTATTCAACTGTTATCCACAATTAATTGACGTATTAAATTCAACGCATTTGTTGCAGTAGCTTGAATGTTTCTGCTTCTGTCGTATCTGAAATTAAAATGTTTTACATTGATTTTGCTTTTTGAAGCGACTGCTATCCAAACCAAACCTGTTGGTTTTTCCTGGGATCCGCCATCAGGGCCCATTATACCACTTACAGCAATAGCATAATCGGTTTTCATTAATTCCAAAATATTACCGGCCATTTCTGTTACAGTTTCCTTACTTACAGCTCCAAACTGTTTAATTGTTAAGGGGTTAACATGTAATATTTCTTCCTTTATTTTATTGGAATAACTAACTACAGACCCATTAAAATAGGCAGATGAACCAGGAATGGATGTTAATAAGTGTGCAATATACCCACCCGTGCAACTTTCTGCTGTAGCAATTGTTTGATTTTTTTCTTTTAATAAATTCCCCACTACTTCCTCTAATGGCAAATCCTTATCTGTTACTAAAAAATCATTTACTTTCTGTTTTAATTGCTCAAACTGCTGGTTAAGTGTATTATTTAATTCGTTTAATTCTTCACTATATCCGGTTAAACGTAATCTAACCATGCCATAATTGGGAAGATAAGCCAGTTTTATATTGGCAGGTATTCTGGCTTCAAAATCCTTTATTTTTTCTGCAAGAAAAGATTCACCAATCCCGGCAGTTAATAATGTTCTGTGTTCAATAAAGCCAAGCTGAAATTTGTGCTTTATTATCGGGATTACGTGATTTTCAGTTATCCATTTCATTTCACCAGGAACCCCGGGCATGGAAATATATATTTTTCCTTCTTTTTCAAATAACATCCCTGGTGCGGTTCCTTTTTCATTGAGTAAAACAGTACATGTATCAGGAACTTCAGCCTGTTTTTTGTTTCTTTCAATCATTGGCCTTTGGAAAACATGCTCAAACAAGTTTGTAACAAAATCCAGTGTAGGCTGATGTATTACCATCCTGCCTCCAAAATATTCACATAATAAAGGTTTTGTAATATCATCAGCCGTTGGCCCTAAACCACCCGTCAATAAAATAATATCTGCATGTTTACTTTCCTCATCCAGGGAATACCAGATATCTTCCCATACATCTCCAACTGCAACCCTGTGTTTAACAGAAATTCCAATTTTATTTAATTCTTTTGCAATCCAGGCACTGTTGGTGTCAATTACCTGCCCTATCAATAGTTCATCTCCAATTGTTATAATTGATGCAAAAACTTTTTTCATGCTGCAAAAATAAGCACCCGAAGCTCAGTTAGTTTATCATTAGGGAAAATATAAAAATCACTTTCGCAATAATTCGGTACAAGTACCTATATTGTTGAAAATATTATCAATGAAAGCACAAAGTTACAAAAACCATTCGCGTTATGTTTTAGGGTATCATGTGTTTACCTTTCTGGCAATTCTTGCTTTATTAGGGGGATCAATAGCAAATCTTATAATATCGGGTACTGAAAACAGGTATTCTGCATCCCTTATTGTTTTGATTGCAATTATATTTCTTTGTTTTTTCTGGTTTACGCGCGCCTTTGCTGTTAAGGTACAAGACCGGGCAATAAGAGCAGAAGAAAGCCTGCGTTATTTTATACTTACTGGAAAACCGTTAAATAAAAACTTAAAAATTAATCAGATTATCGCCTTGCGTTTTGCCAGTGATGAAGAGTTTGAATTACTGGTTAATAAAACAGTAACAGAAAATCTGAATTCAAATCAAATTAAACAATTGATACAAAACTGGAGGCCTGATCTTGACAGAGCTTAATTTTATACAAATTCAGTCAAAAAAAGGTTTTAATTTATTAAGCAATATTTCAGGTAAAGTTGTTTTGTCTTTTGTTTTGACATCCAAAAAGTACAACACAACTCTTCCAATAGTTAATAATTTACCTGATTCATTGTAAACCTCCTGATGAAATTCAATTTTATGATCAACAGGCAATTCTTTTAATATTGTTTTAATAGTTAACAAATCATCGTAGTGTGCCGGGCGGATAAATTTATTATGTAATTCCACGATGGGCATAATAACACCTGATTCTTCCATATCCCTGTAAGTAAAACCCAGTTGCCGGATACTTTCCGCTCTTCCAACTTCAAAATACTGTGCATAATTTCCATGGTATACAATATTCATCTGGTCTGTTTCTGCATACCTAACTCTTATTTGCGTACAACTTTCAAACATTTTTCACATTTTGTTGGTAAGATAAATTTATTTTTTTTGTTTTTCCACAAATCATGGAACGTGATTTGTATGATAAAATGTAAAGTAACTTTATTTACTTTTTAGTAGGGGGTTTTTATACCGTTTTTTTAAGTTTTTCTGAATCAGTATTGATTGCAATATAAAAAGATGAATGTCTGAACATTTTATAAGAAATAATATCTGTTTTCCAATCAGTAATTGTTAACGATATTATTGAATGATTTTGCTTTTTTTAAGAAAGAAATTAAAATATTTACTACGTAAGTTTTAAAAAAGTGTATGCGTACAATTTTAAAAATAACCTGCATTGCCATTTTTTCATTCTTTACACAAATCTTATTTGCACAGTATACTGCTGCTCATAATGACCCGGATGCTGCATTTAAAGCAGCTAAAGAATTTTATCAGAAAAATCAGTATAGCCTGGCCTATCCATTATTTAAAGAATTGTATAATTATGGTGTATTAAAAAGCAATTTTCCGGTATCTATTCAAACAGAATCTAAATACTATTATGTTACCTGTGGTTTGAAATTAAATGATGCTACTGCTGTTCAACTTGCTATTGATTTTATTGATTTAGAGCATCATTCTCCCAGGATTGAAATGCTAAGTTTTGAATTGGCAGAATATTATTTCCGACAACAGCTTTATGGAGAAGCTATTGTTTATTATGAAAAAGCAGGTATTGAAAACCTGACAAATAATGAAATTGCACTTTTAAAATTTCATAAAGGCTATGCTCATTTTGTTCAACAGCAATTTAATGAGGCAAAACCTTATTTTGATGCAGTGCGTCAGATGCCAACAAGCCCGAATTATATTCCTGCCAATTATTATTTTGGTTTTATTTCATTTTCCGAAAAAAAATATGATGATGCATTAACTGCTTTCTTAATTGCATCATCCAGTCAGGATTACCAACATATTGTGCCTTTCTATATTGCAGAAATCAAATATTTTACCGGGAAACATGATGAAGCACTGGCTATTGCAGAAAAAGCAATTCAGGATGGTGGGCAATATTATGACCTGCAATTAAAACAACTGGCAGGGCATTTATACTTTGATAAAAAAGAATATACTAAAGCTCAACCTTACCTGGAAGCTTTTGTAAAACATTCAGATAAAATATCAAGGGAAGACTTATATGAATTATCATATTGTTATTATGCAACAGGCAATTGGGGAAAGAGTATTGAAGGATTTAAACAATTAGGAGGGAAAGATGATTCACTGGCACAAAACAGTATGTATTTACTGGCAATAGCCTATTTGAAATCTGATCAGAAAGTAAATGCCCGAAATGCTTTTTCCCTGTGCGAATCCAATAACAGCAATACCCTTCAAAAGGAAGTAGCTACTTTTAATTATGGTAAATTGAGTTATGATTTAGGATACCTGGGCATTGCTTTAAAAGAATTTCAGCTATTTCTGGTGAATTATCCCAATTCAGTTTATGTTCCTGAAAGTAAAGAATTGCTTATAAGTGTACTGGCAAAAACAAGTAATTATAAAGACGCACTAAGTCTATATGAAAGTATTCCTTCAAAAAGTGAAAGCATTCAAAAAATATACCCGGGAATATTGTATGGTAGATCTGTTGAACTGATTAACGACCGGAAAATTGATCAGGCAGATGAATTACTCAACAAAATTATACAAATACCTTTCAATGCTAATTACATACAATACGTATATTTCTGGAAAGGTGAAATTGCATACCGGATTGGTGATATCAGTAATGCTGTCAATTACTTTGCCAACTATCTCAAAGATCCACGTGTTAACGGAGAAGTAAATTTGGTAAATGCCAAATATAACCTTGCCTATAGTTTATTGAAAAAGGGAGATTTTAATACAGCACAATCGTATTTTCAACAAATTGTCAGAAATATTTCAATTAATTCCACTGCATTGGAAATAGATGCATATATCAGAACTGCAGATTGTTACTTCATGAATAAAAATTTCAGACAGGCTTTACTTATTTATGAAAATGTAATAAACCTTAATGTTAAGGGAGCAGATTATGCCATGTTCCAGAAAGCTGTTATTGCAGGTGCTTCCAATAAGAGTCAGGAAAAAATAGCAATATTGCAAAATTTGCAAAAGCAATATCCAAACTCAGCATTAACTCCTGATGCAAATCTTGAAATTGCCAATACTTATTTATCTGATGAGAAATATGCTGAAGCAGCATATCCATTGGATAAGATTCTTAAAGACAAATCAGCTATGGCTTTGTGGCCACAGGCTTATCTTAAATCAGGCGTTGCAGATTTTAATATGAACAAGAATGAAGAAGCCCTGAATAATTTTACACAATTGGTTGCCAAATACCCGAATTCTCAGGAAAGTGATGAAGCTATTGAATATATCAGAAATATTTTTGTAACCAATCAGCGGCCATCTGATTACATTGCTTTTATGAAGCAAAATGGTAAATCGGTTACTTATACTGAAGAAGATTCATTAACCTATAAAGCTGCCCAGATTCGTTATGAGGATAAAGATTTTACTCATGCTGCGATTGGGTTCAATGATTACTTAGCAAAATTTCCGGACGGACGGTATTCTGTTGAAGCCAATTATTTTTCTGCAGAAATTAATATTGCTGGTAAAAATGTAGCATCAGCTTTGCCATTTTATACAGCAGTAGTTGCCAAATCTCCTAATAAATATGCAGAAAGATCCAGTTTGCAAAGTGCCAGGATTAATTATTTTAATCTAAAAGATTATGTGGTAGCTGAAAAATATTATTTGCAGTTAAAAGCGTTAGCTACACAGCAGGAAAATAAACTGGAGGCAATGAGGGGGTTACTTCGTTGCCAATATAAATTACAGCAATGGAAGGATGCAGTTGAAAATGCCAATGATTTATTGAAAGATGCTTCACTGGCCACAGATGATAAACAAATGGCGAATATGGTATTGGCTAAAAGTCTGCAATCAGACAACCGTCTTGATATTGCAATGCCTTATTACCGGCAGGTAATAGGGCAGGGGAAATCAGAGTACAGTGCTGAAGCTCAATATCGTATAGCTGAAATATTATTTCTGCAAAGTAAATTTGCTGAGTCAGAAAAAGCCGGATTTGAAGTAATCAAAAAATATGGTTCTTATGATTTTTGGGTTACCAGAGGATATATTTTGCTGGGCGATATTTATTTTAAAGAGAAAGATTATTTTAATGCAGAAGCTACTTTTAAAAGTGTAACTGAGAATGCAACCAATATTGATTTGAAAGAGGAAGCAAACCATAAACTGCAGGAAGTGTTAGCTGAGAAAAATAAAGACAGTAAAGTTGATCAACAGTAAAGAATTATCAAACATGAACAAATTCTGTAAAATATACACCTACGCTTTATTAGTACTGATTCCTTTTTCTTTTGTAAATGCCCAGCAGGCTGGGAAGAAAAGAAAATCTTCGGTACATACTGCTCAGAAAAGCCATTCGAAGAAATCCTCTAAAAAAGGTTCAGTGGCTAAACCTGAAACTACTAATTTTAAAAAGGTGCAGGCAGAACCTGTACAGATTGCATCTGAAGAAGCAGCTCCTAAAGTTGTTACAGTAACTTCTGCATTCAAACCATCGCTTAGAAATGCGGCTAAGATAAACTTTATGGCTGCTACTCCTGTTACAGATTCAACCAGGATACCATTAAATTATAATATCCCTTCACAAAATCTGTTCTTTACCTATCAGCCAGTATCTATCAAACCAGTCGCATTAATTCCTGACAGTGGATTCAAATGGGTGAATAATCAATATGTTAAACTTGGTTACGGAAATTATGCAACTCCTTTTGCCGAAGCTGGTTTATCGTTTGGAGATGGGAAGAAAACAATATTTGACCTTACTGGTAATTATATTTCCTCTAAGGGCAATTTACCTTATCAGGAGTTTTCTAAAGTGGGACTTAAAGCTTTGGGTATATTTAATTCTGACAATAATGAATTAACCACCAATTTTTTTTATAAGAATTCAAACCAGTATAAATACGGATTCACAGATAAATCTGTTGTTTCAAAGAATCAATTGCAACAAAATTTCAATGCTTTTGGTGCTGAATTAGGATTTAAAAATAAAATGCCATCAGATTTTGGTATTACCTATCATCCGCAGGTTAAATTGATCTATTTTGCTGATAATAATGGTGCGTCCGAATATAATTTTAAAGGGATAGCTCCAATTAATAAGTCTATTACAAAAGTAATGTCATTTGATCTGAGCTTTGCAGCTGATATTTCCTCTCGGAATAAAAGTTCTGCCCCAGGGCAGGTAACAAATAACCTATATTATTTAAAAACTGGAATACAGTTTAATACTCCAAATTTTAAAGTGAATGCAGGTATCCAGCCTTCCTGGGATAATAATGCATTTTCAATGTTACCCAATGTAACCGCTGAGGCAAAATTGAATCAGCAAAACCTGATTTTGATGGCAGGGTGGGTAGGAAGCTTTACAAAAAACAGTTATTATTCTTTATCTAATATTAATCCCTGGCTGGCACAACCCAATACTTTACTGAATACGAAGCAATCTGAACAATACCTTGGTATTAAAGGAAGTAATGGAAGCCATTTTACTTATAATGCCAGCGTTTCTTTTCTTAAATGGAATAACCAACCTTTATTTGTAAATGATACTGCGAAATCCAATACCCAAACTTTTAATATATTATATGAATCTGAACTTACAGGAGTTCGTTTTCATGCTGAAGCCGGATATACCATTCAGGAAAAAATGACCTTTATAGGAGGCTTTAATTATACTCAATTTGCCAATGAACAGTTATATTATAAACCATGGGGTTTATTGCCTTTGGAAATTACCGGGTCTTTACGGTATAAAATAACCAGGGATGTTTCTGTTAAATCTGATCTTTTCTTTTGGGATGGTTCTTATTACCGTACTGGTAATTTAGGGACACAAAAATTGAATCCGGCTCTGGATTTTAATGCCGGAGCAGAATTTTCAGTCCTTCCAAAACTAAATTTATGGATTCAATTCAATAATATTTTCAACAATCAATACCAAAGATGGAATCAATACCAAGTTTTAGGTTTCAATGTATTGGGAGGTGTTGTATATTCGTTCCAGTAAATAATTTCCATGTACGAGTTTTTGTATAAATATCTTATTGTTCATAATAGTCTGGGAATACCAGGTATTGGTTATTTTAATATGGACTATGCCCCTGCTAAAATTAATTTTGTAAATCAGGTATTGGAAGCTCCTGAGAAAACAGTACAATTTAAAAATGAATTTGCAGGTGTAGACAAGCAATTTTTGCAGTATTTATCTAAAGAATTGCATTTGAATGAGGTGGAAGCTGCTAAAAAATTTACGGATTATTCCAGGGAATTGTCAGAAACAGTGATAAATGGAGGTGCTCAGTTACCAGGCCTGGGGATTTTGAAAAAATCCAATTCCGGTGAAATTTCTTTTTACCCGGATATGCCTGTGAATCATCTTTTTAAAGGAATTGATTTAAATACACCGGAAATAAGTGATACCAATCTGGTTGATTTATATGGGGTTGGTGATACTGAAATCATCACTCAGAAAGTAACAATACCCGAAAGCCAGAAATTGCACAGGCATCAAGAGGGTGATGATTACTGGTGGTTATATGCGGTTGTGCTGGCCTTGATGGGCATTGGCGCTTTAATGTACTATTATATCTAATTCATTTGATACCCAATTATTTTCATGGAATCTACCACTGACTTTCAATCGGTTAAATCAGTAAAAAATAACCAGAATCATATACATTATCAACAATGCCCGCTCTGTAAAAGCACAGATATTGCCTATTCTCTGTCTGCCAAAGATTATACAGTTTCAAAAGAGTGTTTTGAGGTTTGGGAATGTAACCAATGCAATGTGAGATTTACCCAGGATATACCTGATGCTGCTCATATTGGCCCTTATTACCAATCTAATGCGTATGTTTCTCATTCAGATACCCAGGAAGGTATCATAAACAAAATCTACCATATTGTTCGGAATTTTACTTTACAATCTAAAAGGAAACTGGTAGAAAAATATACAGGTTTATCGAATGGTAATTTATTAGATGTTGGTGCAGGAACGGGAGCATTTGCTGCTGCCATGAAGCAAAATGGATGGAATGTTACTGGTTTGGAACCTGATGCTACGGCCAGGGAAAATGCACAGGAAAAGCATCAACTTACACTTATCGATCCTCAGGAGCTTTATAGCTTACCCACAGCACATTTTGATGCCATAACTATGTGGCATGTATTGGAACATGTGCATGACCTTCATGGATATCTGGAGACATATCAGCGTATTCTGAAACCGGGAGGTTCACTGGTGATTGCTGTTCCCAATTATACCAGTTTAGATGCTGAAAAATATAAGGAAACCTGGGCTGCTTATGATGTGCCCAGGCATTTATATCATTTTTCGCCAAAAAGCCTGAGATTACTGGCAAGCCAAAAAGGTTTTACAGTAAAAGCATATCAGCCAATGTGGTTCGATAGCTTTTATGTTGCTATGTTAAGCGAGCAGTATTTAACTGGTAAAAACAACCTGATAAAAGCAGTTTGGAACGGATTTTTGTCTAATCTTAATTCAATTACTGATGCAAAAAATTGCAGTTCAGTGATTTATATTATTCAGAAAAACTAATTGAACTTAATTTCAAAGATTTTTGACCAGTATTTACCAGTAATATAAAATTTCCTGCTTTCTTTATCGTATGCAATTCCATTAAGTACATCAGCTTTATCTAAAAAAGGCCCCTGGAAACTTTTTTCCTTTAAACCACCAATATCTGCTTTGGAAACCACATGCCCGGTAGTGGGATCTATTTTCAAGATCCAGTCTTTCATCCAGATATTGCTGTAAATGAAACCATCCACATATTCCAGTTCATTCAGATTACTCACCCCTCCATTATTATCAATTACACCAATAGTTTGTACAATTTTAAAAGTTTCAGGATCTCTGTAATACAAATTATTATTTCCATTGTCCATAATCAGGTTCTTTCCATCATTAGTCATTCCCCATCCTTCCCCTTCATAAGTAAATTCATTTATCTTTTTTAAAGTTGCGGAATCATATACAAAGCATTTATGTTCTTTCCAGGTTAGCTGATATATTTTACTATGTAAAACAGTTAGTCCTTCGGCAAAAAATTCTTTGGTTAAACTTATTTTTTGAATTTCCTTTCCTGTTTTTAAATCTGTTTTAACCAACCGGCTTACACCTATATAATCCGGATCACCGGCACTTTCATAAAGAATACCATCATGTATTTCAAAACCTTCTGTAAAGTAAGAAGTGTCATGTGGTAAAATATTGGTTACTGTATAATTCATTAGAGAGGGTTCCGGTAATCCACTTGCAATTAATGCTGAATCATTGCTGTTACTATTGCCACATGATGCAAGTAACAATAAAATAAAAACAGACGTGAAAATTTGCTTCATATCCTCTTTTAATTTAAAAGTATAGAATTATTTTAATTCCTGTTCCAGATTAACATTCCCTAAAGACTAAATCAGCAATGCCATTTTTAATAATAAAAATGGCATTACTGTATTTTTTTATTATGGTTAAATCCAAAATGTTGTCTATGTAACTTATAAAACTAAGATCACTTATACATTAAACCTGAAATGCATTACATCTCCATCCTGCACCAGATAATCTTTCCCTTCAATTCTTAACCTTCCGTTTTCCCGGCAAGCTGCTTCGCTGCCATACTTTACAAAGTCATCATACGAAATAACTTCGGCTTTAATGAACCCTTTTTCAAAGTCTGTATGTATTACACTGGCTGCCTGTGGTGCTTTCCACCCTTTGTGAATGGTCCATGCCCTTACTTCCTGAACTCCCGCTGTAAAGTAGGTTTCCAGGTTTAAAAGCTGGTAGGCATTTTTAATTAACCTGTTTAATGCAGGTTCCTTCATGCCATATTCCTCCATAAATAGCAGCCGGTCTTCCATTGCTTCCATTTCAGAAATCTGTGCTTCGATGGAATTATTCATAATAATCACTTCTGCACCCTCTTCTTTCACAGCTTCTATTAATGCGTTAGAATATTTATTACCGGTATGCATGCTGGCTTCATCCACATTTGCAACATACAATACTGGTTTGTCTGTTAGTAAAAATAAGTCTGCAATTACGTTTTTTTCTTCTTTATCCAGGCCAAGGGAACGGATACTTTTACCTTTTTGCAGGTGATCCAGGCAACGGAGCAATACTTTGTATTCAGCCTGAGATTTGGTATCTGCGCCAACTTTTGCCATTTTTTCAACCTTACTGGCTTTTTTCTCTACACTGTCCAGGTCTTTCAACTGCAATTCAGTATCAATAATCTCTTTATCACTGATTGGGTTAATTTCACCTTCTTCCCGCAACACATTTTCATCTTCAAAACAACGGATTACATGTATAATTGCATCCACTTGCCTGATATTACCTAAAAACTTATTTCCCAACCCTTCTCCTTTACTGGCACCCCTAACCAATCCTGCTATATCCACAATCTCAAGCTGTGTGGGTACTGTTCTGTTTGGTTTAACCAGTTCAGCCAATTTATCCATTCTTTCGTCAGGTACATCTACCAGTCCAACATTCGGTTCAATAGTACAGAACCTGTAATTGCTTGCCTGTGCTTTGGCACTATTACTCACTGCATTAAACAATGTAGATTTTCCAACATTGGGTAATCCCACAATACCTGCTTGTAAAGCCATACCTGATTTCTTTTGTGATTTTCAATTAATAATTCAACCAACAACCGATATTCAATTTTTATTATAAGGATAATAATAGCTAATAAAACCCAATAATGAACTGCTTATTATTTTATGCTTTTAAAAATTAAATTGGCTGCAAAAGTAAGGTCTAAACCATATTCTTCTTTGTAAATCTTCGTTATCAAATGTATTTGCCTGCTGTTTTCTGTTTTATTGTGCTATTTGCTTTAGTTTTTGAATGAATTGTTGTACACCCGTACCAGCTGATGATTCTATCATTTGAATATTTGAAAGATGGGTTACAGCTGGAATTTTCTTATCTATAATAAACTTAGGAATCGGCTTTGGTGCATAGTTTACCAGTCCGGCAGCTGGGTATACCTGTAAAGAAGTCCCAATTACAACAAAAATATCTGCAGCCGCTACAATGCCTGCCGCATATTCCAGCATGGGTACTTCTTCTTCAAACCATACAATAAATGGGCGCAATTGGGTTCCATCTTCAGCCAAATCCCCAACTTTGATATCTCCTCTTATTTCATAGGTTTTTGTTTTATTCTTTACACTACGCATTTTGAAGATTTCACCATGTAAGTGTATTACATTGGAACTACCGCTTCTTTCATGCAAATCATCAATATTCTGCGTTATGATTTGAACATCATAATCAGTTTCCAAAGAAGCAAGCCCTGTATGGGCAATATTGGGTTGTGCATTTGCTACATCTTTTCTGCGCATATTGTAAAAATCAAGTACTAATTGAGGGTTTGCAGCAAACCCTCCCGGTGTGGCAACTTCATACACATTATAACCTTCCCATAATCCATCACTGTCTCTGAAAGTTCTGAGTCCGCTTTCAGCACTGATCCCTGCTCCGGTTAAAACTACTAATTTCTTTTTAGCCTCATATCCCTTGTTTTCATTCATATTCATCCCGGCACTTTTATTTACATAAAATTAAGACAATTTTAGAGGCTAGTCTGTAAAAGCATTCCAGATAAGCAGGTTAGTGATTTATGTTACAAATGAAACAATAGCAGGTCAATACTTTCGCAAAAACAAAACAACTGTTATTCAACAAAAAGATAAAACAGTAAATAAGATGAAAGAAACAATTATTGATGTAAGAACACCTGCAGAGTTTATGGGTGGTAATGTAGCCGGCAGTATTAATATTCCTTTAAATGAATTACCAGGAAGGTTGGCTGAAATCAGAAAACTGGAACAACCGATAATACTGTGCTGTGCCAGCGGTGGAAGAAGCGCGCAGGCCACTGTATTTCTTCAAAACCAGGGAATTATCTGCGAAAATGGCGGTAGCTGGTTATCCGTTAACTTTAAATATCAAAACAACTAAATAAAATATGTTACAGGCAATAAAAAACTTATTGGGATTCGTGCCTAAAGTGGATTACCGGGATTTAATTCAAAAAGGTGCGGTTATTATAGATGTGCGTACTCCAAATGAATTCCGTGGAGGCCATATTAAAAGTGCACTCAATATTCCTTTAAATAACCTGGCTTCACAGGTTTCTAAAATTAAAAAGGATAAACCCGTAATTACCTGTTGTGCATCCGGAATGCGAAGCGCTTCTGCCAAAAGTTACCTGCAATCCAATGGGTTTAAAGAAGTATATAATGGCGGCAGCTGGATGAGCTTACAAAATAAAATCGGTTAAATGGAATCATTTAAATATACGCTTTTGAATGGGTGGGGGGTAATGCGGTGGGTAAGACTTGCACTAGGATTGGTTTTTGCTTATCAGGCAATCATGCAGCATGATACGATATCTGCACTATTATCCGTTTTTTTACTGGTACAGGCTATTATCAATACAGGGTGCTGTGGTGTACAGGGATGTACTGTTCCGCAAAAGCAGGTAAAGGAGATTTTTGCAGAAGAAACAAGATTCGAAGAAATTAAATGACAAAATATTAGTTGTAACACTAATAATTGTAAATAAAAACAGGCTGTCTGCAAATGTAGACAGCCTGTTTATTTTTATTTCCAATTTTGGTTACTGTGAATAGACATTTCCATCTCACTAAACTGCATTGTTCAGGGCAAACTGATAGTAGCAGTTTCTATATCCCAATGTGCCATCAATAATTCAAATCGATGTTGTTCGTCTTTGGTTAGATTATCCAGATTAGGGTATAAGTCTCTCTTGTAAGGTGTTGTCAGTTTTTCATCAAATGCATTGACTGCTTTTTTATGCCCACACCCACATTTATATTGCAAAAATTTGAATCCTTACTTAGCTTTCATTCCCTGAACTCATAATAAGTATAAATAGTAACCTTAGATGATAAAACCAGATATCTATTTTTTTGATTTGATAGCAGAGAATCCCTCTTTTAATTTTAGGTTTATCACATTCAACAGTAGGTAAAGAAATTAATCAGGTTGGGTTAATAAGTATGAGTATCCATATTTTATTTCTCTGAAACAATTTATTTAGTGCCACTCATATCCATTATAATATTCCATTCTGTTTCTTTTACCCTTTGTACGGAAAGCCTGCCCAACCTTACCAGGTCCATTTCTGCTAAACGTGAGTCAGCTTTAACTGCTGAAAGGGGGACTGTTTTCTTTAGTTTCTTAAAAGGCTTCAGGTCAACCACTACCCAGGCTTCTTCGGTTGTGGTTGGGTCCTGGTAATATTCTTTTACCACTTTTGCAATGCCAACAATTTCCATTCCTTCATTACTGTGGTACCATAAAACCAGATCGCCTTTTTTCATGGCTTTTAAATTATTGCGGGCAGCATAATTACGCACGCCATCCCAAAAAGTTTGCCCGTCTTTTTCAAACTGCTCCCAACTGTATTTAAAAGGTTCTGATTTAACCAGCCAGTAATTCATAATAAGGTATATTGTTGTTTGGTATGCTTTATATAACTAATAAGTACTTTCTACTTTAAACTACAGACTCCGAACTCAAAACTCCCGCCTCAAGTTACCATCCGCTTGCCAGCACATCTGCCAGGTGCATCACTTTCAGGTCTGACTTTTTATGCTGGATAACCCCGTCAATATGCATCAGGCAACTCATATCAGTGCTGATGATAATTTCAGCGCCGGTATCTGTGGCATTATTTACTTTCTGGTCTGCCATTGCCACACTGATTGGTTCAAACTTAACAGCAAATGCTCCCCCAAATCCACAACAGGTTTCATTATCTATCATTTGTACCATTTCCAGTCCGTTCACTTTACTTAAAAGCTGTTGCGGTTCTGCTTTAATTTTACATTCCCTTAATGCTGCACAACTGTTATGATAAGTTGCTTTTGCAGGCAGGTATGCGCCAAAATCGTCAAATTTTAAAATATGTACCAGAAATTCGCTCAGTTCATATATTTTACCGGTAAAGTTTTTCACTTCATTATGAACCGATGAATTGTTAAACAGTTTTCCATAATAATTTCGTACAAAACCCACACAGCTGGCGCTGGGCCCCACGATATAATCAGCCCCTTCAAAATCCTTTAAAAATTTGCTGCAGACATCTTTTGCTTCCCCCCAGTAACCTGCATTAAAAGCAGGCTGGCCGCAGCATGTTTGGTTAACATTATAATCAACTGTACACCCGGCTTTAATCAATACTTTTTCCATATTAAAACCCACATTCGGGTACAACTGGTCAATAAAGCAAGGTATAAATATTTGTACATTCATAATAGTAGAGTCTATTTCTTCAGTTTGCGGTTCAGTGCAATCATCTTTAGGGCAGTAACTGCAGATTCTTCTCCTTTATTGCCATGTTTGCCACCAATACGTTCCTTAGCCTGTTCTTCATTTTCTACAGTTAATACCCCAAATATTACAGGAATATCCATAGAAAGATTCAGCTGCAATACGCCATCACTGGCAGCTTTACATACATAATCAAAGTGTGGTGTATCTCCACGGATAACAGTTCCTAAAGTGATATATGCATCCGGAAGCGGATCGCTATAAGTATAATGCTGTTTCACGGCAAAAGGGATTTCCACCGCACCAGGCACTATATAGGTGATAGATTTTATACCTGCTGCTTTTAAAACCTTTTTAGCACCTGCTTCCAGTTTGTTTACTATAGCAGCGTTCCATTCTGTCTTAATAATTACAATAAAGGCATCCTTTAGTACAGGGATGCCTTTATGCAGTTCAATATTTCCTTTAGTTGCCATTTACATTAATTTGAACTAAAATCATTTTTTTCAATACTCAGTCGGTAGAGGTATTTATCAATCTGGTAACCTTTATCTGTCTTTGGGTATTTTTCTTTAATTTCTTTATAAAATGCTACTGCATCTTTAGTTTTACCAGTTGCTTCTGATAGCAAGCCCGCCCGGAATAAATATTCTGCAGATCCGTTTTCGTCTTTTTCAAATGTATGTCCGGCCTTTTTATAATAATCAATAGCATCTTCTTTCTTATTCAGTTCAGAATAAGCGTCTGCCAGAGAACCATAGGCAACCATCTGAATTTGTTTGGCATCAGTAGAAAAATCTTTCAATTGGTCAACTGCTTTTGCAAACTCACCTAATTTAAGGTAGCTCACCCCAGCATAAAAATGTGCGAGGTTGGCTGATTTAGTGCCGCTGTAATTTTTAATAATATACAAAACTCCTTTACTGGTTCCATCTCCTTCTAACACTAATTTAGAAGAATCCAGTGCAAAATATCCCTGGGCCCTGTATAAAGCATCTGCTGCTTTTTCTTCATTAGGTTTTTTTATGAATTGATCGTATGCATACCAACCAGCAATGGCCAGTACAATTACCAATAATCCAATAGAAATATTTTTTCCGTGTTTTTGCCAAATATGCTGCAATGTTAAGAAGACGTCTTTTTCTACAATTTCTGCTTGATCGCTCATGGTAAGTATTATTGAATGATAGTTAGTAAAATTACATTAATCTAAAGTAAATGGCGTAGTAGTGTCTACATATACATCTTTGTACACTTCACTGTCATCCGGGAAGGGACTTTCTTCTGCAAATTTTACAGATTCTTCCACAATGGCATGAATTTTTGCATCAATAGCATCAATATCACTTTGTGTACCATATTTATTTTCCAGAATAGTAGACAATACCTTATTAATAGGATCCTGGTCTTTATATTCATCCACTTCTTCTTTGGACCGGTATTTCTGCGGATCTGAAATAGAATGCCCTTTATAGCGGTAGGTTTTCAGTTCTATTAAAGTAGGTCCGTCTCCCTCCCGTGCACGTTTTACAGCCCGGCTGATAGATTCGTGAACAGCTTCAGGGCTCATGCCATCTGCTTTGTCAGCAGGCATTTCATATGCGTCGGCCAGTTTATAGATATCTATTACATTGGACGTACGTTCAATAGAGGTACCCATTGCATAGTTATTGTTTTCGCAAATGAAAATTACGGGTAATTTCCAGAGCATG
>Ga0208872_1000289_pt1 | contig 42055 bp, 43 predicted proteins | sample CryBogCBH12Aug08_FD_185508 | JGI IMG/M metagenome (GOLD analysis project Ga0208872, IMG submission 185508) | Freshwater microbial communities from Crystal Bog, Wisconsin, USA - CBH12Aug08 (SPAdes) | ecosystem: Environmental > Aquatic > Freshwater > Lake | place: Crystal Bog, Wisconsin, USA...
CAACGACAGTGATCGAAGTTGGTGTTGATGTACCAAACGCTTCAATGATGGTCATCATGGATGGCGATCGTTTTGGTGTCTCGCAACTACATCAATTGCGTGGTCGAGTTGGTCGTGGCGGTGTTCCAGGACTCTGCCTTTTGGTATCAGGCTCACCTGAAGATTCCCCAGCAATGGCACGTCTCAACGCGGTCGCTAGCACCTTAGATGGCTTTGAACTTTCACGCATTGACTTAGATCAACGCAGCGAGGGAGATGTCTTAGGAAAGGCGCAATCTGGAGTTCGCTCACATCTGCGATTACTTAAAGTTCTGCGAGATGAACCGCTCATTGAGAAGGCGCGGTTGATTGGAAGTAAACTCATCGATGCTGATCCAACTCTGGCTAAGACACCAGAACTAGCAGCAGCTGTTCAAGAATTACGAGCCGATGAGGCGAGCACCTTTGTAGATAAGGGATAAGAATGCGAATTATTGCTGGTAGTGCAAAGGGTAAGAATCTGATTTCCCCTCCCGATCTGCGGACACGCCCAACATCTGACCGAGCTCGCGAAGGTCTCTTCTCATCTCTGGTTTCTGAGTTTGATTCACTCGTTGGATTAAATTTTCTCGATCTATTTGCCGGAAGCGGAGCGGTAGGAGTTGAAGCACTTTCTCGTGGCGCCGCAATAGTTCACGCCGTGGAATCCGACGGCGATATGGGCAATGTTGCAATCTCAAACTTTCAATTAGTTAAACCTTCATCAGGTTCTTATCGAGTCTTTCACACCAAAGTCGATAGATTCTTAGAATCTGATCACGCAGCTGAAAAGGGTCTGTACGACATAATCTTCATGGATCCGCCCTATGAACTCTCTAATGGAGTAATTGAAGAGTTGCTAACAGCGATTGTGACGAAGAATTTGCTGCAACCTAGAGGAATAATCGCAATTGAGCGCGAGAGTAAGAGCAAACCATTTACCTGGCCAGCAGAATTAGAAGAGATCAAAGTGCGCTCATATGGACAGGGCAGTATCTACTACGGGGGCTACTCTGCTAGCGTTTTGCCGTGAAACGCGTTGTCTGCCCTGGCTCATTTGATCCGATCACCTTTGGCCATCTCGATATCATCGAGCGCGCCAGCAAGATGTTCGATGAGGTAGTAATTGCGGTTCTTGTAAATAAGACCAAGACCACCTTGTTCACGGTTCCTGAGCGAATTGAAATGATCAGCGAAGTTACAAAAGTTTTCCCTAACGTTCGAGTTGATTCATGGTCAGGCTTGCTTGTGGATTATTGCGAGACTAACAAGATCGATATCATCGTAAAGGGACTTCGAGCCGTTACCGATTTTGATTATGAATTGCAGATGTCTCAGATCAACTTACAGCTGAAAGGCATTGAGACCCTCTTCATGTCCACAGCCCCAGCCCACTCATTTCTCTCCTCATCACTTGTGAAAGAAATCGCCAGCTATAACGGCGATGTTTCAAATTACATTCCGGCACCACTACTTGAAAAATTAAAGACGCGCTTAGCGCTCGTACATGGAGGTAACTAATGGAAGCAGTAGATCGCGTTCAGAGCGCTATTTCATTGGTTGAAGAGGCTAGAGGCGTACCACTTTCTGCCAGTTGTGTAGTTCACCGCGGTGAGTTGCTAGAGTTGCTCGATGGCGCCCGTAATGCGTTCCCTCATGATTTTGCGCTAGCGCAACAGATCATTGAAACCCGCGAACAGATTTTGGAAGAGGCGCGTATAAGCGCTGATGCACTTATCGCCCATGGTCGCGAAGAGGTTGCTCGCATGGTTGAGCAGACCGAGATCGTCTCTGCTGCTCATGCAGAAGCAAAGCGCATTCTCGCTGCAGTTGAGGAAGATGCCCGAGTGGAGCGTGAAGAGATTGAGGCCTACATCGATTCGCGTCTTGCAACTCTGGAAGTTATCTTGAATAAAACTCTTGACGTTGTGCATCGCGGTCGCGAGAAGTTGCAAGGTTTTGAAGAGAAACACATTCTCTCTGAACTTGCAGAGTAATTGCGATGACCACCAAGAATCCCTTTCTCTTTAGTTGTCATGATCTACCGCGACGAGCCGGTGAGATGCGTGAACATGAATTGACCTTCGATGATCACGAACCGATTGGTGTACCGCTGCTGATGGTTCCTAGCGATGGCGCGATCTATGTTGATCTCAGGGTTGAAGCAGTTGAGCAAGGAGTACTTGCTACCGGTGAAGTTTCTGCAGAAGCAATTGGCGAATGCACCCGCTGCCTTGATCCCGTCACATTCGATATTGATGAGACGTTCCAAGAGTTATTTCATTACGAAGTCGACTACCGCCAGAAGCCCAAGGCGAAAGAGATCGATGTCGAAGATGAGGATGAGCTCCTGGAGATGGAGGGGGATTTCATCAACCTAGATGGCCCTATCCGCGATGCCTTGGTTCTCAACCTGCCCGTAAACCCGCTCTGCAGCGAGGATTGCGAAGGGCTCTGCACCACCTGCGGCGTGAAATGGGCGGAGTTGCCCGATGATCACGCTCACCAGGCGGCAGATATCCGTTGGGCCGGGCTTGGGGATTGGAAGGGGCCAAACTCCTGATTTCCCTCGTTTTTACTATTTTGGGCCTATGGGGGATACTTTTCCTCTTGAAGACACTGCCGCCCAGCGGCCGTAAGTAAAGTTTTAAAACTAGAGGAGTAAAACCATGCCAGTCCCAAAGCGAAAGATGTCGCGCTCGCGCACTCGCTCACGCCGTAGCTCATGGAAGACAACTCCTGCTGCCACATCTACTTGCGCACAGTGCAATCAACCAAAGTTGCAGCACACAGCATGCCCAACTTGCGGTACCTACAACCGCCGTCAGGTCCTAGAGGTCTGATCTGTCCGCTGACCTCACCGAAGCCTTAGGCATCTCGGTATCAGCAGACCTGCTTGAACTTGCTTTAACTCACCGCTCTTTTGCCTACGAATCTGGTGGCATACCTACAAATGAGCGGTTGGAATTCTTAGGCGATAGCGTCCTGGGTTTAATCATCACCCAAGAGTTGTATCGCCAATTTCCTGACTTCGATGAGAGTCGTCTTTCTCCACTTCGCTCCGGCGTTGTTAATACCAAAGCCTTGGCTGTCATTGCCCGCCAACTCGGTCTTGGAAGTTTCTTGCGCATTGGAAAAGGCGAAGAGAGTTCCGGCGGACGCGATAAGAACTCAATTCTTGCTGACACGCTTGAAGCAATAGTTGGTGCTATCTACTTAGAGCACGGCTTAGCTATTGCAAATGAAAAAGTTTTGGAATGGTTTGCCCCACTCATCGAATCAGCTCACGCACAAGGTGCAGGTATCGATGGCAAGACCGCGCTACAAGAATTAGCAGCAGCTCGCGGATTAACAGTGCCAGAGTATGAGATTGAAGAGGCTGGACCAGATCACGACAAATCATTTACAGCCGTAGTGCTTCTTTCAGGTGAGAGATTTGCTCCAGGTGCTGGCAAGAGTAAACGCGAAGCAGAACAAGTGGCTGCAAAGTTAACGCTTGAAGTTTTAAATGCCCGAACTTCCTGAAGTAGAAACGGTTCGGCGCGGATTAGAGAAGTGGTGTGTTAATCGCACGATCACTCGAGTCGAAACACTCCATCCCAGAGCAACTAACCCACATTCAATCGCACCTCTCACTTCGCTAAAGAATATTCGCATCTCGCAGATTTCTAGACGCGGAAAATTCCTATGGTTTCATCTTGATCGTCCCCATGCACTAGTTGCGCATTTAGGAATGAGTGGACAATTTAGAATTCAGGCTTCAGGAACTGCAGATGAAAAACACCTCCGAGTCCGAATAACCCTTGATAACCACCAGGAGCTGCGTTTTATTGATCAGCGCACTTTTGGCTGGCTAGGTCTCAGTAATTTTGATAGCGAAGTTCCAGATTTAGTAAAAGGTATCGCGCCAGATATTTTCGATCCCGCGTTTGAGCGCAAGGCGTTGAAGAAGATTCTTCAAAAGAAGAGATCTGAGATAAAGCGAGTTCTCTTAGATCAATCTGTGATGAGTGGGGTTGGAAATATCTACGCCGATGAATCCCTCTGGCGAGCCAAGATTCACCCAACAACTCCGTGCGATGAGATCTCGCCCCAGAAAATTGAGTCACTTCTGAAAGCAGTTGAGTCTATAATGTCTAAAGCATTGGTTGAGGGTGGCACCTCCTTTGATTCTCTCTACATCAATGTGAATGGTGAAAGTGGTTACTTCGAGCATTCGCTCGAAGCCTATGGACGCACAAACCGGCCCTGTTCGCGATGTGGAACTCCCATTCAACGAATTGTTATCGCTGCGCGCTCATCGCATTTCTGCCCGCATTGCCAGCGATAAGCGCGGTTCCTGTCCGAAATCACTCTCAGATAGAGATAGGTTTTCCCCGTGTATTTGAAGAGCGTTAACCTCAAGGGCTTTAAGTCCTTTGCATCCTCCACAACCCTGCTCTTTGAGCGTGGGATTACCTGCGTGGTCGGACCGAACGGCTCTGGAAAATCAAATGTGGTTGATGCCCTCTCTTGGGTAATGGGTGAACAAGGGGCAAAATCTTTGCGTGGCGGAAAGATGGAAGATGTCATCTTCGCTGGCACCAGTGGACGCGCACCTCTAGGTCGCGCTGAAGTTTCAGTCACGATCGATAACTCTGACAATGTCCTACCGATTGATTTCTCAGAGGTAACGATTTCTAGAATTTTGTTCCGCAATGGAACCAGTGAATACCAATTAAACGGTGAGACCACCAGACTCCTCGATATTCAAGAGTTGCTGAGCGATAGCGGTATCGGTCGCGAGATGCATGTGATTGTCGGCCAAGGTCAGCTTGATGCAATCTTGCTCGCTAACCCTGAAGAGCGACGAGCATTTATTGAAGAGGCCGCCGGAGTTCTGAAGCACCGCAAGCGCAAAGAGAAAGCGCTTCGCAAACTCGATTCAATGCAGGCCAATCTGGCTCGTATCCAAGATTTGACCGTTGAACTTCGTCGCCAACTCAAGCCACTTGGAAAGCAAGCAGAAGTTGCCCGTCGCGCCTCCACCATTCAATCCGATGTGCGCGATGCAAAACTTCGTCTCTTGGCTGATGATCTGATCTCACTCAAGGCAAGTTTTGAGGCTGAGGTGGCAGATGAAACTTCGCTTCGTGCTCGCCGCGATCAAGTGGAAGCAGCCCTAGCCGAATCCCGTGCGCGCGAGGAAGAACTTGATGCCAATGCGCTTCGCGAGAATCCACTTTTGGTTCAAGCCCAAGAGAATTTCTATCGCCTTACCGCCCAGCGCGAGAAGTTTCGCGGAATTCAATCACTCGCATCAGAGCGCGCCAGATTCCTATCTGAAGAGCGCGATGAAGCTCGTGCAAATGGCCGCGATCCTGAGAGCATGGACACCGAAGCAGCAACTCTTCGTGAAGAGGAAACCTCCCTTCGCCAACAGGGAGCAACTGCCCGCGCATCGCTCAATGAGATCACCGAAGCATTGCGCGCCTCTGAAGCTCAACTCTCTATGGAAGAGAACCAAGTCTCTGCTGCGTTGCGCGCGATCGCAGATGCTCGCGAAGGCACAGCTCGCCAAGAGGGACATATCAATGGACTTCGCGCTCGCATTGATGCAACAAATGCCGAGATAACACGCCTTACTACTGCTCGCCAAGAGGCTGAGACTCGCCTTCATAGTTTTAGAACAGAGTTTGCGTCGCTAGAAGCAGAGATCGCTGGCGTTGATCGCTTTGAACCAGAGTTAGATGCAGATTACGAGAAGGCGCTCGCTGAATTAACTGCTGCTAACGCTGCACATGCCACCCTTCTTGAGAGTGAGCAAAGTGCGAGTCGTGAGCGAGCTGGCCTTACTGCAAGACTTGCTGCGCTTGAAGAATCCTTATTGCAACGCGATGGTGGAGAAGCAATTCTCACCGGTCGCGGTGGCGCAAAATCTCGCGGTCGACTTTCTACCCTGATCTCAGTAAGTGATGGATGGGAAGCTGCAGTAGCTGCAGCTCTTGGTCCACTAGCTGAATCAATTGTGGTCTCTGATTTAGCAGCAGCGGTTCATGCTGTTTCAATGTTGAAATCTGAATCAGCCGGACAATCAGAGCTTCTCGTTGTGGATGGAGATTTTGGATCAGGCAAGAGCGCACCATCTGGTTACGCATCTCTCGCCTCACTCATTAAATCTGATGGCTTAGAGGAGATGATCTCAGCTCTTCTCGGTGGCGTGATTGCAGTAGATGATCTTGCGAGTGCGGAGCGCCTAGTTGCTGACCACCCAGAACTGATCGCCGTAACTCGTGATGGAGATTTGATAAGTCGCAATCGCGTTCGCGGTGGATCTGCTGGAACTAATAGCGCAATTGAAATTTCAGCTCTCATTGAACGCACTCGCTCAGCCTTAGCTGAAATCGTCACCAAGTGTGATTCACTCAAGTTTGAACTTGCAAAATCTGTTACTGCACTTGAATCAGCACAGAAAGCTCATGACCAAGCACTTGCTGGGCTTAACGAGTCTGATGCCAAGATGTCTGGATTGGCTGAACAGATGGCGGTTGCCGGCCAAAATGTTAAGAATGCACAAGCGGAGGTAGAGCGCTTTAACGCCTCACTTGCTGCTGCGAGCGAACAACGTGCATCCGATGAGCGCGATCTTGAAGTTGCCATTGCTCAGTTTGATTCTCATCAGACGCCTCCAGAACCAGATCTGAAGATGCTTGAGGAGATCCGTGCTCGAGTAACAGCGGCAAGAGCTGTAGAAGTAGAGGCACGCCTAGAACTTCGCACGATGGAGGAGCGCATCACGGCGGTTGCTGCTCGCGCTGCAGCCCTAGAGCAGAGCGCCCAAGCAGAGCGCGACAATGCAGTTAAGGCGATCGCTCGCATGGCTGAACGTTCTGTCGCTGCGACCAAGGCTCGCGAGATAGCAGATCTGGCCTATGAAGCTCTGATTCAACTAGAAGTTACCTTGGCTAAGGCCTTGACGGAACGTGAACGCCTTGAGGCTTCTCGCACCGATCGCGAAGGTGAGACTCTTAACGTTCGCGGAAAGATTCGCGAACTTACCTCTGAGCTTGAGCATCTGACTTCAAGCGTGCACCGCGATGAAATTGTTCGCGCAGAACAACGCCTACGGATTGAACAGTTAGAGCTTCGCGCTGTAGAAGAACTTGGCGTTGATGTTGACACTCTTGTTAACGAGTACGGCCCTAATAATGATGTGCCAACGGTGATTGAAGACGAGGAAGGCAATTTCGTTCCTGGAGATTTGATTCCTTATCGTCGCGATCAACAGGAGAAGCGTTTAGCTCAAGCAGAGCGCGGTTTGGCGATGCTTGGAAAGATCAATCCACTTGCACTTGAAGAGTACAACGCGCATGAAGAGCGTTTGAAATATCTTGCTGAACAGTTGGAAGATCTTAAGAAGACTAAGAAGGATTTGTTGGACATCATCAAGGAAGTTGATGAGAAGGTTGTTGAAATCTTCAGTGAGGCCTACCACGACACCGCTAGAGAGTTTGAGAAGATCTTTGCTCGACTCTTCCCAGGTGGAGATGGCCGACTTATTTTGACCGATCCTTCTAACATGATGACAACTGGTGTTGATGTTGAAGCACGCCCACCCGGAAAGCGCGTTAAGCGACTTTCACTTCTCTCAGGTGGAGAGCGCTCACTTGTTGCTGTAGCAATGTTGGTTGCAATCTTTAAAGCCCGACCAAGTCCGTTCTATGTAATGGATGAGGTTGAAGCCGCACTTGATGATACAAACCTCAGCCGACTTCTTGGCGTCTTTGAAGAGTTGCGTGAAAAATCACAGCTCATCATCATTACCCACCAAAAGCGCACTATGGAAATTGCAGATGCTCTCTATGGTGTAACCATGCGCGGTGATGGTGTTTCTGAAGTGATCTCACAACGCCTGCGTGAATCTGAATCTGTTTAATTTAGAGGTTCGTGGCGATGGCGCTCTTTAGCAAGATACTTGCAAAACTCCGCATCGGTGGAGTTTCAGATTCTGATTGGGATGAACTTCGTTCTGCGCTCATTGAATCTGATCTTGGTGCAAAGTTAAGTGATGAGTTAATTGCTATCGCTAAATCCAGTAAGTCAGAGAGCGCTGAATCTGGAATTCGTGGAGCCCTTGAGAGTTCACTTACCTCAACATCGCGCGAACTAAAGCTCGCAACAAATCGCGCCACGACCATTTTGGTTGTTGGTGTGAACGGCACCGGTAAGACAACCTCCGTTGCAAAGTTAATGAGTTCATTCAAAGGCAAAGATAAAAAGGTAGTTGTAGTAGCAGCAGATACCTTTCGCGCCGCGGCTATTGAGCAGTTGCAAACCTGGGGGCAGCGCATCGGAGTACCGGTCATCGCCGGCAAGTTTCAGGGGGATCCCGCATCTGTGGTCTTTGATGGGGCTAAAGCCGCAGCAGAGCAAGGCTCTGACTTCTTGATCGTTGATACAGCAGGGCGCCTGCACACCAAATCCAACTTGATGGATGAGCTTGAAAAGATCCGACGCGTGCTTGAAAGGTCCGGGGGAGTCGATGAGGTCCTGCTGGTGGTTGATGCCACAACTGGACAAAATGGTATTAATCAGGCAAAAAGCTTCACCGAATCTGTTGGAGTTACGGGTCTCATCCTGACCAAGATGGATGGTTCAGCTAAAGGCGGTATCGCCTTAGCAATTGAGCGAGAAACCGGCATTCCGATCAAATTTGTGGGCACCGGAGAAGGGGCAAATGACTTTGCCGCGTTCAACGCCGACTCATATATTTCAGGGCTTATTGGTTCCGAATAGGGCTTTCGTCTGTTAAATTAACGCCGTTCGTAAGACGAAAAAGTCAGTGCCAGTGTCGGCCCACTTTCTTCGGACCTCTCAATGATGAGATCTCCTCACCTTAAAATAAAAATGGAGAATCTATGCATTTCTTAATGGGGACACCTGTTTCCGCTCTCAACACTGTGACTGATGCAACTAACCATGCGGATACCGCTTGGATTTTGGCATCATCTGCACTCGTCCTACTCATGACCCCAGGTTTGGCTTTCTTCTATGGCGGCATGGTTCGCGGTAAGAATGTCTTGGGCATGTTGGCACAGAACTTCGTGACCATGGGAATGGTTTCAATTCTTTGGATCACCGGCGTTTACTCATTGGCATTCAATGGAACCGGTGGACTCATCGGAAACTTGCACCAATTTGGTCTTAACCATATTTGGGAACAACCAACAGGATTGTCCCTCACAATCCCACCAATGGTTTTCGTTGCATTCCAATTGATGTTCGCAATCATCACACCAGCCCTCATTACTGGTGGTACTGCTGATCGTTTGAAGTTCGGCAGCTGGGTTGCTTTCTCCTCACTTTGGTTGATTCTTGTTTATGCACCAGTTGCTCACTGGGTATTCTCACCAGCCGGTTGGTTGGCTAAGAAGGGTGCAGAAGACTTTGCTGGTGGAACTGTTGTTCACGCTAACGCTGGTGCCGCAGCACTCGCAGTGATCCTTGTAATTGGAAAGCGCAAGGGATGGCCTAAAGAGCGTATGCGTCCACACAATGTTCCATACGTACTACTCGGCGCAGGACTTTTGTGGTTTGGATGGTTCGGCTTTAACGCTGGATCAGCTCTCTCTGCAAATACCTTGTCAGCGTATGCATTTGTTAACACCAACACCGCTACTGGTGCCGCGCTTATCGGTTGGATCTTGACTGAAAAGATTCGCGATGGTCACTCAACAACTCTCGGTGCCGCATCTGGTGCTGTAGCTGGTCTTGTCGCAATCACACCTGCATGTGGTTTCGTCAGCCCAATGGGTTCAATCGTGATCGGTATCTTGGCTGGAATCGTCTGCTGCTTGGCAACCGGATTGAAGACCTTCTTCAAGTTCGATGATGCTCTCGACGTGGTCGGCGTTCACCTTGTCGGCGGTATCTTGGGTGCGCTCTTGATCGGTCTCTTCGGAACCACAATGGTCAACGGTGCAAATGGTGTCTTCTACAAGGGTGGATGGACTCTCATGGGCCACCAAGCTCTCGCGGTCGTCGCCGTTGTTGTTTACTCATTCGTCGTCACTTACATCTTGGCTCTGATCTTGGAGAAGACTGTAGGTTTGCGTGTATCTGAAGAGGATGAGGCCGCTGGTCTTGACCTTTCACAGCACGCTGAAACTGCATACGAGTCCGCCACTTTCAGTGATGGTTCTCGTTTCCTTTCCAACTTCACCTCCAACAACTAATCCACTAAGGGGCAAAAATGAAACTCATTACAGCAATCATCAAGCCATTTAAGTTGGATGATGTTAAGAATGCTCTCAATGCCTTCGGCATTACTGGAATGACAGTCTCAGAGGCAATGGGATTTGGTCGTACGCGTGGTCACACTGAGGTTTACCGAGGTGCTGAATACACAATCGATCTGATCCCAAAGATCCGTCTTGAGGTTGTTGTTGATTCCGCTGATGCAGATAAGGTCATTGATGTAATTGTTAAGGCAGCATCAACTGGCGCCATAGGGGACGGAAAGGTTTGGTCAGTTCCTGTAGACCATATCGTTCGTGTTCGTACCGGTGAGCGTGGAGTCGACGCAATTTAAGTAAAGCTATAAGTAGGCTACCTCTATGGGTACTAGAGAGCGCCGCGAAAGATCGGATGCGAGTGATCGTGAACTCGTTGAACTCTTTCGTGGCGCTCTTGCTATTACTGGAGTGCAAGAGAAGGAGATCGCGCTAGCCGCGGTGGGTGGATTTGGTAGGGGAGAGCTCTCACCTGGCTCTGATTTGGATATTCTCTTTCTTCATTTTGGTTTAGATGAAACAACCCTCAGCGCCTTTATCAAAGCGATGCTCAATCCACTATGGAGTGTGGGGCGGCAGATCGATTACTCCGTAAGAACTCGGGCTGAAACCAAGGCGGTCTCTCGCGGAGATATCAAGGTAATCATGGGCCTGCTTGATATCAGACATATCGCGGGAAATGTCTACCTCACCGAGACAGTCTCTACCCAAGCCCAGAAACAATGGCGCCGAAAGTTTCGCAGTTATCTTCCAATGATTGCCGAAAGTATTGAACAGAGAAGCGAATCATTTGGTGAACTAGCTTTCCTACTTGAGCCTGACCTTAAAGAGGCTCGTGGTGGATTACGCGATATCAACACTATTCGAGCGCTGGCGAAGAGCGAATTTGTTCCGATCTCCCTAGATCGATTAGCTGCCTCTGAAGCGCTCTTCGCTCAGGTCCGCGATGTTCTGCATTCGGTTACGGCTAAACCTAGAGATCAACTCTTGCTCACAGAGCAAGATGCTGTGGCTGCGAAGATGGAGTTCGCTGATGCAGATGCTTTGATGCTTGAAATCTCACGGGCCGCCAGAACTGTTGATTATGTGATGCAGTTATCGTGGTTTGAAATAGAACGACGCTTACATCGCATCTCACTTCGTAGATCAAAGCGTGTTCCGCTAGCCAAAGGGCTCTTTCGCTATCGCAATGAAATCGGGGTCGAAATTGGCTATCACATTGCTGATGATCCAGGAATTGGCTTGCGAGCAGCAGCGCTTGCTGCCCAGCGCGGGGTTCGTATTTCGCTAGAGAGCATTGAGCGGATCGCAGATGAGTTCGCACTGCTTCCAACACCATGGCCTCGTCAATCCCGAGAAGATTTAGTTGCCTTTATCGGTGCGGGCGAGGCGATGATTCCGATCTTTGATTCTCTTGACCAAGAGGATCTCATCAGTCGCTGGATACCTGAATGGTCACATCTACGCTTTTTGCCACAACGAAATGTGCTCCATCATCACACAGTAGATCGTCATATGTTGGAAACCGCGGTGCGCGCGGCCGCGCTCACTCGTGAAGTGCATAGACCTGATCTGCTCTTAGTCGGCGCACTACTGCATGACATCGGTAAGGGCTATCAAGGTAAAGATCACTCCGATTATGGAGCAGAGCTAATTCATCCACTCGCTAAGCGACTTGGATTTAGCGAGAACGATGCGATCATGCTCACCAAAATGGTTGAACACCATTTGCTGCTTCCCACGGTAGCAACTCGTCGAGATATCGATGATCCTCAGACGATTGAGTATGTGAAGTCTTTAGTAGATAGCGCTGAACTCCTAGAGTTGTTACACGCATTGAGTATCGCCGATGGCGAAGCGACGGGTCGCACTGCTTGGAGTGATTGGAAAGCGGGGTTGGTTGAAAATCTCGTGGAGCGAACTCTGGCGGCGATGAAAGGCGTAACACCGGCGCCACAACCAGAGCTCACGCCATCGCAGCTAGCGAAAGTTTCAGATGGATCACTCTCACTTGAGATTTTTGATCTCGGTGATGTTCTTAACCTTGAAATTGTGGCACCTGATCGTGTCGGCTTACTTTCAGCAATCACCGCGGTATTCGCTGTCACAAGGCTTGATGTCCGTTCTGCCAAGACGCGGACTGTGGATGGCATTGCGGTGATGAACTGGTTGGTGAATGTAGATATCAATCTGCCAACTCCATCTCGTGAAGGTCTGCTAGAACTCATTGAGAGAGCGCTCGTCAGTACAGAAGATTTACATATAAGAATTGAAGAGCGAATCCGCTCTTATCGCAGAAGACCTGGCATTTTGGTACCTCCACCGGTGGTTACGGCCATCACTCAGATCGTTACGGATGCAACGATTGTTGAAGTTCGCATGCACGATCGCCCAGCCCTACTCCACACGGTTGCAACCGCAATATCTGAGTTCGGTGTGGATATCAGAGGGGCGATTGTTTCCACCCTTGGCGCAGAAGCTTTTGACACCCTGTATGTGACTGATTTATCGGGTGCAGCGCTCGGTCAAGATCAAGCTAGAGAGCTGGCTGAACAACTTGAGATAATTCTTAGCGCACAGGACTAGTACCCTTAGCCCGTGTTCGATTCTCTCTCCTCTAAATTCGCCTCCGCCTTTTCGACCCTGCGCTCTCGCGGAAGAATTAAACCTTCTGATGTTGAAGCGATCATCGCCGAAATTCGTAGCGCTCTCATCGAATCTGATGTAGCACAAGAGGTAGCGCAGAACTTCGGAGATCAGATTCAGGCGCTTGCTCTTCCAGAGCTCGACAGAATCAATAAAAGTACAAATCCTTCTCAAGGTATTTTCGAAATCATCAACGCAGAGCTAACCCGAACCTTAGGTGGGCAGACTCGTAGAATTCGCATGGCCAAAAAAGGCCCAACTGTTGTCATGTTGGTTGGCTTACAAGGTGCAGGTAAAACCTCTCTTGCTGGAAAGCTTGCACTTCACTTAAAGAATCAAGGAAACACTCCAGTGCTTGTAGCTTCAGATTTACAGCGCCCCAATGCTGTAACTCAGCTGCAACAAGTTGGAGCAAGTGTTGGTATTCCGGTCTTTGCACCAGAACCTGGCAACGGCGTTGGCGATCCAGTGAAGGTTGCCCAAGCCGGAAAGAAGTTTGCAGAAGATAAATTACATAACTTTGTAATTGTTGATACCGCAGGGCGCCTTGGCGTTGATGCAGAGTTGATGAATCAAGCTTCAAGAATTCGCGATGCGATCAAGCCCGATGAAATTCTGTTCGTTGTTGATGCAATGCTTGGTCAAGATGCGGTTCGAACAGCCACGAGCTTCTTAGAGGGCGTTGGTTTTGATGGAGTAGTGCTTACCAAACTTGATGGTGATGCCAGAGGCGGCGCAGCTCTCTCGATAGTTACTCTCACCAATCGTCCGATTATGTTTGCAGCGACAGGCGAAAAGCCTGCTGACTTCGATCTCTTTCATCCAGATCGCATGGCCTCACGAATCTTGGGCATGGGAGATGTGGCAACTCTTGCTGAACAAGCCAAGGCTGCACTTGATCCTGATCTCACCAAGAAATTTGAGGAGAAGTTTGCTGCCGGTGATGACTTCACATTGATTGACTTTTTAACTCAACTACAGGCGCTTAAAAAGATGGGCTCGATGTCCAAGATGCTTGGAATGCTCCCAGGTATGAATAGCGGAGCGATGAAGAAGCAGCTGGATAATTTAGATGAGGGCGAGTTGGTTCGTACTGAGGCGATCATTCAATCTATGACCCCTGCTGAACGCCATGATGTGAAGATCCTCAATGGTTCTAGAAGAGCCCGGATTGCCAAGGGCAGCGGACGAGCGGTCTCTGAGGTAAATAATCTGGTCGATCGCTTCACAGCAGCCCAGAAGATGATGCGTCAGATGCGTAAAGGCGGGGGAATGCCTGCTGGAATGCCATCTATGCCTGGAATGGCTGGGATGCCTCCGATGCCTAAGTTCAACAAGCCGCTTCCACCTAAAAAGAAGTCCAAATCAGGCAATCCCGCTAAGCGCGCCGCTGAACAGGGCTAATTACTTCAATTTGGCCAGCCACGCTTGAGGTGGCAAGATTGGCCCCCTGTGCAAGGGCCCTCTACCCCTACACAACCCATCCATTATGGATTGAGATTTGCCTGTCGCTCCCACTGACAGCGTGATGATCGAACCGAATTACCCAAGGAGTAACCACACACGTGGCCGTTAAAATTAAGTTGATGCGTTTCGGAAAGATTCGCACCCCGCATTACCGTATCGTCGTTGCAGATGCTCGTACCGCTCGCGATAGCCGTGCTATCGAAGAGATCGGTCGCTACAACCCAAATGCTGAGCCATCATTCATTCAAGTAAATGGTGAGCGCGCTGCGTATTGGCTTGGAGTAGGTGCACAACCAACAGAGGCAGTAGAGGCGATCTTGAAGGTCACCGGCGATTGGCAGAAGTTCAAGGGTCTTCCAGGAACAGAGGGAACTCTTCGTCATGCTGAGCCAAAGCCAGATAAGCGCATTGCTTATGAGGCTGCCGTTAAGGATGCAATGAATGAGCCTGCAGATGGTGCAACCACTGCAAAGAAGAAGGCCGCAGATAAGTTAGCTGCTAAGAACAATCCTGTCGTTGCAGAAGTTGTTGCTGATGTCCAAGCCACCGAAGAGGTTGCAGAAGTTGTTGCTGAGGCAGCAGCCGAAGTAACTCCAGAAGCGAGCGCTGAATAACCATGATTGATGAGGCTCTCGAACATCTCGTAAAGGGAATTGTTGATAATCCAGAAGAGGTTGTCATCACTGAGAAGACTCACCGCCGTGGAACTACTTTAGAAGTGCGCGTGCATCCAGAAGATATTGGCAAGGTGATTGGTCGCAATGGCCGCACCGCACGCGCTCTTCGCACAGTCATCAGCGCAATTGCTGGTCGATCAGTTCGAGTAGACCTTATTGAGGCTGACGAGGCTCGTTAAATATGTTGCTCGTGGTCGGGCGAATTGGCCGGGCGCACGGAATACATGGTGAAGCCACCATTGAGATCCGGACAGATTTACCGGATGAGCGCTTCGTTATTGGCGCAGAACTAGTTACTGATCCATCAACTAATGGTCCATTGACCATTGAATCAGCGCGCGGTCACAACGGAATTTTGCTGCTCAAATTTAAAGAGATTGCAGATCGCACTGGAATTGAAAAAGTTCGCGATACCTTGCTTCTCGCCGATGTTGATATGAGCGAAGAGGCAATCTATGAAGATGAATATCATGTTCAACAACTCATTGGTTGCGCTGTCGTTCTAGAGTCTGGTGAGAAGATCGGTGAGTTGACCGATGTACTTAATCTTCCAGGACAAGATTTGTTGGCAATTAAAGGTGCAGAGGGAGAGATCTTGATTCCCTTTGTTGCAGAGTTTGTTCCTGATGTAGATATCCAAGCGCGAACAATCACGGTTGTGCCACCACCTGGCTTACTCACACTTCATGAGAGTGAACCTGCCGGTGAGTAAAATTTCTTTTGATCTGATCTCGATCTTTCCTGATTATTTTGCCCCTCTTAAACTCTCCTTGATCGGCAAGGCAGAGGAGAACGGGCTGGTTGAAATAAAGATCCACGATCTTCGCGATCAAGCCAGCGGTGTTCATAAGAGCGTAGATGACACTCCCTATGGTGGTGGGGCTGGCATGGTTATGTCTCCTGAACCGTGGGGCAAAGCTATTGATCAGGTTTTAGAGTCCAGTAATGCAACCGAGCACGAGTTAATAGTTCTCACACCTGCCGGAGAGAAATTAACTCAAAAGTTAGCCGCAGAGCTCGCCACAAAAGAGCATCTGATATTTGCATGCGGTCGTTATGAAGGAATTGATCATCGTGTCACCGATTACTACAAGACAGTTCCAGGTGTGCGAGTGCGCGAACTTTCTATTGGTGATTACGTCTTAGGTGGGGGAGAAGTTGCAACACTCGTCACTATGGAGGCGGTCATTCGCTTGATCCCTGGAGTCTTGGGAAATCCTGATTCGTTGGTTGAAGAGTCTCACTCTCTGCCAGAGGAGGTTGTGGAGTACCCCAATTACACCAAACCTGCCACTTGGAGGGGCCTAGATGTTCCTGAGGTTTTACTTTCAGGCAACCACGCGCTCATTAAGAAGTGGCGAATGGAGCAAGCCCAAATTCGTACCCGCAATTTAGAGGGGCAAACTGGCGAGTAACCCGTTCCCTCAGGGTACCTTTCACCCATTAGTTATCAGTACAGGGGAGTTTGTTAATGGCCGAAACCGATCCAAAGATTCAGTCGCGTTTGATTCGCGACCTAGAACCTGCAGTCGCGATCGAAATTGAACGCCACATTAGAACTACTCGCGACTGGTACCCACACGAGTATGTCCCATGGTCTGAAGGTCGCACATTTGCTGGCCCACTTAATGGCGATGCATGGGAAGCAAAAGATTCAAAGCTCACCGCCGTTGCTCAAGATTCTCTAGTTCTTAATCTTTTGACCGAAGACAACCTGCCTTCGTATCACACCGAAATTGCCTTCGCTACAAGTCGTGATGGCGCTTGGAATACTTGGATCAATCGTTGGACGGCTGAAGAGGCTCGTCATGGAATTGTTCTGCGCGATTACTTGATGGCCACTCGTGGCGTTGATCCCAATGAACTTGAAGATCTTCGGATGGCGCATATGCAGGTGGGTTATCAAACCCCCTATCCAAATGACATGCTGCATACCATCGCCTATGTAACATTCCAAGAGCTAGCTACCCGAATTTCGCACCGCAACACTGGTCGTATCTCAGATGATCCAATCTGCGAAGGTATGTTGGCGCGCGTAGCACTTGATGAGAATTTGCATATGTTGTTCTATCGCAACCTTTTAGCTGAAGCTATTAAGTTGGAACCAAATGCTGCAATGCGTGCAATTACAGATGTGTTGATCAACTTCCAAATGCCTGGCGCAGGTATGCCTGGGTGGGGACGCAAATCTGTACAGATTGCGCTGGCCGGAATCTACGATCTTAAATTGCACCTTGAAGATGTGGTTATGCCAGTGCTTCGCGCATGGGGCATCTTTGAGTTAACAACTCTCACTGGCGATGGAGCAGCGGCAAGAGATGAACTCGCAGCCTTCCTACAAAAGAGCGCCAGCGATGTTGCGACCTTTGTCGATAAGCGTGAAGTGCACTTTGAAAGGCTTATAGCTCGCGGACAAGATCCTCTTCGCCTGCAATAAAGGCTTCTCTGGCTGTAATAGGTTAAATATTTAGCCCTTGCTTTGAATTCTCAGGGAATAATCCCGACACGCCGAGCGTTAATTAGCCATAGCGGGCAGTTATAAGACATTATCCGCCCCGTTAGGCAGTTGAGTTCGAACCATCTGGGTTTGGACAGGCTACCGGCGAATGTAGTGAAGAAGGAGGTGCACCATGGCAACCGATTACGACACACCCCGCAAAACGGATGAAGAACTTCATGAGGAATCTCTCGAAGAGCTAAAGGCTCGTCGAGCGGATGCTCAATCGGGACAAGTTGATATCGATGAAGAAGAGGCCGCGGAGAACCTTGAACTTCCAGGTGCTGATCTATCTGGTGAAGAGTTAACTGTTCGCGTTGTTCCAAAGCAGACAGATGAGTTCACCTGTTCACGATGCTTCCTTGTACATCACAGTTCACAACTAGCTCGTGGTGAAGGTGCAAAGGCAGTCTGTAAGGATTGCGAATAAGAATTAAGAAAACTTAGATTATTGCGAAAGCGCAGCCGCTAGTGGTTGCGCTTTTTTGCTGCTCACAAGCCAATAAGGCGTTGGGTCGCTCGGATCATTTATTTCAATTTTTACACCGGTTGGAATCCAAAATCGCAGAGCCATGTAACTTGCTGGATCGCTGAGCGGTCCGCGCCAGCGCCTCATCTCCTCCGCGCTAAGGACTTCCACCTTGCCAAGAAACTTTCGCTCTATTTGAGCTGAACCAACAATGAGTTGTTGGTCATCTACTTCAACTACAAGAGTTGAACTCTGCGAAAGAAAGAGAAGTCCCAGCAGTTGCACAAGCGCGGTGATCCAACCCCAACGCGTTCCAAGGGCTGCCCAGAAGGCCAGTGCAAGTGAGGCGGCGAGGAAGAGTAGAAAGAGCCAGAGCCAGATTGGCCAAGGAGAGCGCTCTTTGAAGTTCTGATTCATGCACGCAACGCTACCTCTTACTGGTGCGTAATCCATTAGGCTCGGCACATGAGTCGAGTAGCAAGCACAACTCCACCACCTGATGCAGTGATTCCAGAGAGACATGCACTGGCGCCAGCACCAGGTACCCAAATTCCTTCACATTATGCAAATTGTTTTGGTTGCGGTGAACTCCATCCAACCGGCTTGCACCTAGTAGCGCAGGCAGGTGGAGGTCAGAACATCACTGCGATTTTTACAGTAACGCAAAACCATCAAGGAGCTCCAGGTCTTGCACACGGCGGACTTCTCTCACTGGCATTTGATGAGGCGCTTGGAAAATTGATGTGGCTCTTACGCGCTCCTGCAGTCACGGCTCGCCTTGAAACTGATTTTGTTCTGCCAGTGCCAGTCGGTGTAAATCTTTACATCACCGCGAAGATCACCGGACAATCTGGTCGCAAGGTTTATGCCGAAGCAGAAGGGCATCTGGATTCCTATGAAGGTCCAGTCGCGGTTCGCGCGAGTTCGCTTTATGTAATTGTCCCTATGTCTCATTTCTTAGAGAAAGCTCCTAAAGAGTTCATTGACCACATTCGCGAGAATCCAAAATTATTGGCATTCGTTGATCCTGATTTTGAGATCAACCCATGAGTGGAGTTCAGGTTCTTATTAAGCGGCTCTATCCTGATGTGCCACTTCCGGTCTATGGAAAACCCGGAGATGCTGGAGCAGATATAACCACGCGCGTAGATATCACTATCGAGCCAGGGGAGCGCGCACTTGTGCCAACTGGATTATCGATGGCGCTTCCATTTGGTTTTGCAGCTTTTGTTCATCCCCGCTCTGGTTTAGCAATTAAGCACGGAGTTTCCATGGTTAACACACCTGGAACTATCGATGCTGGTTATCGCGGCGAGCTCCAAGTGATTCTTATTAATCATGATCTTCGTGAGCCCATCTCCTTTACAAAGGGTGATCGCATCGCTCAACTCGTTATTCAAAGAGTAGAAGCCGCAGAGTTTGTAGAGGTTGGTGAACTTCCAGGCTCTGAGCGCGCTGCCGGTGGTTTTGGATCGACCGGTACTAATTAAGTGGCATCGCGATGAGTTATGAAGGTCACCTAGAAGATCGCGCCAAAATCTCCTCTGCTCTTGGTGGAACTAGAGGGCTGCTAGATAGCGGATTGCCAGCGCTGGTTTTTCTTATTGCATTTAATATCTCTCACAATCTCAACAGAGCAACCACCATTGCGATAGCACTTTCAGTCATTATGGCCATCGCTCGTTTGGTGAAACGCGAAACCCTTCAGCATGCGATATCTGGAGTAATTGGAGTTCTCTTCTGTGCGCTGCTTGCTCGTCACACAGGCAAGGCCGCAGATTTCTATCTTCCTGGTCTAATCATCAATGTGATTTACGGAAGTGTCTACACAATTGCAAATATTGCGGGCTGGCCGGTTCTTGGTCTCTTGCTTGGTCCAGTACTAGGTGAAAATGTGGCTTGGCGTAAAGTTCCGATGCGTAAGCGGGCTTATATCCGCGCTGGCTGGCTCTGGGTAGCGCTCTTTGTATCTCGCCTACTCGTCCAGTACCCGCTCTATAAAACCAATCACATCAATTGGCTCGGAACAGCGCGATTAGTTATGGGAACGCCACTCTTCTTATTAGTTGGTTGGGGAACTTGGTTAATTCTTCGCAAGGTTCCAACTGTAAAAATTGAAAGCAAAGAGGATCAGTCTTAGAGGCCGAGTAAGCACTCTTTCAATTGGTTTTCAGCAGCTGTGGTTGCAACGAAGATCAATTCATCTCCGCCCATCAATAAATCTTGATCCTTAGGTGCGATTACATGGCCATCGCGAACGATAGATGCGAGTGAAGTTCCTGATGGGAAGGAGATCTCACCAACTGTCTTGCCACATGCGAGAGCAGATTCAGGAAGTGTGATCTCAACAAGATTTGCGCCACCGCGCTTAAGTGAGAAGAGTCGAACTACATCTCCAACGGTTACAGCTTCTTCAACGAGCGCAGAAATAATGCGCGGAGTTGATACCGCTACATCTACACCCCATGAAGAGTCAAAGAGCCATTCATTTTTTGGATGGTTGATGCGAGCAACAACGCGGGGGACTCCATACTCAGTCTTCGCTAAGAGAGATGAAACTAGATTGACCTTGTCATCACCTGTTGCTGCCACTAGAACCTGGCATCCTGAAAGTTTTGCATTATCCAAAGATGAGATCTCACAGGCATCTGCGAGCAACCATTCAGCCTGAGGGACGCTATCCATCTTCAATGATTTTGGATCGCGATCCATGAGAAGGACATGGTGTCCATTTTCAATGAGTTCGCGAGCAATTGCGCGACCAACATTTCCTGCACCGACTATCGCTATCTTCATCTCTGGGCCTTAATTCACTTCAGGTTCGCGGGCGAGGATTTCATCAACTTTAGCGCGCTCTGATTCCATCAAGGTTACATGGACTAGATCGCCCTCTTGCAAGACAGTGTGTGAGTTAGGAATCAAACCTTCACCTAGACGAGTAATGAATGCGACGCGAGCTCCAGTTGCCTCCTCGATGAGAAATGCTGGGCGACCGAACCATGAACGGTGGAGTGAAACTTCGCAGAGTTGAACGGTTCCGCTCGCATCGCGCCATTCAGATTGTGAACCTTCTGGTGCTAGTCGGCGCATCATCTGATCTGTGGTCCACAGGACTGTAGCCACGGTTGGAATACCTAGGCGTTGATAAATTTCAGCGCGCTCTGGGTCATAGATACGAGCGACAACATTTGGAACGTTGTATTTTTCGCGGGCCACGCGAGCGGCGAGAATATTTGAGTTATCTCCATTTGAAACAGCCGCAAATGCCGCAGCGCTTTCGATTCCAGCTTCAAGCAAAATATCCTGATCAAAACCAACGCCTGCGATCGTCCGACCATTGAAATTAGGGCCTAGGCGGCGAAAGGCTTCGCGATTTTGGTCGATAACGGCAACAGAATGCCCGGCGGCTTCAAGTGCCTTTGAGAGACCAGAACCGACGCGACCACATCCCATGATGACTACGTGCACGGGGTAGAACTTACACCTTAAGATCGCTCAATGGATGCAATCTCAACGGACGCAGCAGGACCTTCAGACAGACCCGCACAGGGTGAGCGATTAGTCGTTGGCCAGCAGGTGACCGTTGATATCGAACGAATTGCACATGGTGGACATTGTGTAGCGCGCTTTGAGGGACAGGTCATCTTTGTTCGCTATGCGATTCCAGGTGAGCGTGCACTTGTAGAAGTCACCTCTGTTAATTCAAAGATGGCGCGCGGGGATGCAATTTCAATCCTCACTCCATCAGAGCATCGTGTTGAGGCACCTTGTCAGTACGCCATTCCTGGTGGCTGTGGAGGATGCGATTTTCAGCATATAGATCTTGCATACCAACGCGAATTGAAGGCCGCGGTAATTGTTGAGCAGTTCTCTCGCCTTGGAGGATTAGAAGTTTCTTGCGAAGTTAAAGAGGTGCTTGCCAAGGACGGGCTGCACTGGCGGACTCGAATGGATTTTGCCATCGGAGATGATGGACGAATTGGGTTCTATGCCAATCGCAGTAATGAGGTTATAGAGATCGAAGATTGTTTGATCGCAGATGAAGCGATGAATGTCGCTGCTCTCTCTGATCGGCGTTGGAATGGCGATGACCGCATTGAAGTAGCTTCCACCAGCACCGGCCAAGTGAGTGTGACTCGTGCAGGTCGCAGCATTTCTGGCCCGACCCAGCTGGTTGAAAAAGTTGGGGAGTTCACCTATCAAATTTCGCCTCAGACTTTCTGGCAAGCCCACAAATCCGCGCCTTCAACTTTGATTGCTGAGGTAATTTCAAAGTTGGAGTTAGAAGCGGGGGAGGTGGTTTGTGATCTTTATGGGGGAGCAGGACTATTCAGCGCCGCTCTTGCAAAGGCCGTTGGACCCAAGGGCAAGGTGCATCTCATTGAATCAGATCGCAGGGCGGTTGCAGATGCTCAGAAGATTTTCAAAGGCGCCGGAAATGTGGAGATCCACCCAGGTACGGTTGAGGCTCGACTGCCTAAGGTTTCAGATCCAGATGTGATCCTGCTGGACCCACCGCGCACAGGTGCCGGTGAAGAGGTCATCACTGTCATGACTCGAACTCACCCCCGAGCGATCGTCTATGTCTCATGTGATCCAGCTTCCCTCGCCCGGGATGCCAAGATCTTGCTCGCCTCTGGCTATCGAATGGACTTCTTAGTCGGCTATGACCTCTTCCCACAGACCCAGCATGTGGAATGTGTGGCGCGTTTCATTCCAGCCTAGTTTCTCCTCCTATTTCAGCAGAAATCTTCTGGGATAGGATTTAGCCATCATGAGCGAATCTACGAGCAAAAATTCATTCAACGCCAAGAGCAACCTTGAAGTTGCCGGCAACTCCTATGAGATCTTCGAGATCACCGGCCTCGAGGGAGCATCCACACTTCCCTTCAGCCTCAAGGTCCTTCTTGAGAACCTGTTGCGCACTGAAGATGGAGCGAACATCACCGCTGGGCAGATTCAAGCGCTCGCACAATGGGATCCAACTGTTGAGCCAGATACTGAAATTCAATTCACTCCTGCGCGCGTCATCATGCAGGACTTCACTGGAGTTCCTTGCATCGTAGATCTTGCAACTATGCGTGAAGCGATCGCCACACTCGGCGGAGATCCAACAAAGGTCAACCCATTGGCTCCAGCTGAACTCGTTATCGATCACTCTGTGATCGCAGATATTTTTGGAACTGCTACCTCATTTGAAGAGAACACTGACATTGAGTACCAACGCAACAAAGAGCGCTATCGCTTCTTGCGTTGGGGCCAAACCGCATTTGATGAGTTCAAAGTTGTTCCACCCGGAACTGGAATTGTGCACCAAGTAAATATTGAATATTTAGCGCGCGTAGTGATGACCCGAAGCGTTGATGGGGTCCTTCGCGCCTATCCAGATACAGTCGTTGGAACTGACTCTCATACAACGATGGTAAATGGTCTAGGTGTCCTTGGTTGGGGAGTTGGCGGAATTGAAGCCGAGGCTGCTCTACTTGGTCAACCTGTCTCTATGTTGATCCCACGCGTTGTAGGTTTCAAACTTAAGGGTGAACTCCCAGTTGGAACTACTGCGACCGATTTAGTTCTCACCATTACTGAGCGTCTGCGCAAACACGGAGTTGTTGGAAAGTTCGTAGAGTTTTATGGTCCAGGAGTTGCAGCGCTTCCAATGGCAAATAGAACCGCTATTGGAAATATGTCACCTGAGTACGGCTCAACCTGCGCAATCTTCCCAATTGATGATGAAACCCTGCGTTACCTCTCACTCACTGGTCGTTCTGCAGATCAGATTGAACTCGTTGAAAAGTATGCCAAGCGCAATGGACTTTGGCATGACCCATCAATTGAGCCACGCTTCTCTGAGTATGTTGAATTAGATCTCTCAGAAGTTGTGCCTTCAATTTCCGGTCCAAAGCGTCCGCAAGATCGCATCTCGCTTTCAAATTCCAAGAAGGCTTTTAACGAAATTATCCCCACTTACCTTGGCGAAAAGAGTTCACACGAAGCCATTGATGTATCGGTAAATGGAAGGGCGACCTCGATCACTAACGGTGCCGTTGCAATTGCCTCCATCACTTCCTGCACGAACACCTCTAATCCATCAGTGATGATCGGTGCTGCACTACTTGCAAAGAAGGCGGTCGAAAAAGGACTTCGCAGCAAGCCATGGGTAAAGACCACTTTGGCACCAGGTTCAAAAGTTGTTACCGACTATTACGACAAAGCTGGGTTGACAACCTATATGGAGCAACTTGGATTTAACTTGGTTGGTTATGGTTGCGTAACCTGTATCGGCAACTCTGGTCCACTTCCAGTTGAGATTAGCAAAGCCATCAATGAGAACGATCTCGCTGTCACCGCGGTTCTCTCAGGAAACCGCAATTTTGAAGGTCGTATTAGCCCTGATGTAAAGATGAACTACTTGGCATCACCTCCACTCGTGGTTGCCTATGCTCTCACCGGAACCATGAATCATGATTTTGAGAGCGATCCAATTGGTAGTGATAGCAATGGTGCAGCGGTTTACCTTAAAGATATTTGGCCTTCGGCAGCAGAGATCGATGAAGTAATCGCATCGTGCATTACCTCTGATATGTTCAAGAAAGATTACGCCACTGTCTTTGATGGTGATCATCGTTGGAAGTCTCTGGAGACTCCAACTGGTAAGACCTTTGAGTGGGAGAGCGACTCTACATATGTGAGAAAACCTCCTTACTTTGATGGGATGCCACGCGAGCCAAAGCCAGTTACCAATATCAGCGGAGCTAGGGTTCTGGCGATTCTGGGAGATTCAGTAACAACTGACCACATCTCACCTGCTGGAAATATCAAAGCAGATTCACCTGCTGGAAAATATTTAGCTGCTCATGGAATTGAGCGCGCAGATTTCAACTCATATGGTTCACGCCGTGGAAATCACGAAGTAATGATCCGTGGAACATTTGCAAATATTCGCTTGAAGAATCTACTTCTCGATGGAGTTGAGGGTGGATTTACTCGCAATTTCTTGCGAGATGGAGAGCAAGCAACTATTTACGATGCATCCACTGAGTACCAAGCCGCAGGAGTTCCACTTGTAATTCTTGCCGGTAAGGAATATGGATCTGGATCTTCTCGAGATTGGGCTGCAAAGGGCACCGCTCTTCTTGGAGTCCGTGCAGTAATCGCTGAATCATTTGAACGCATTCACCGCTCTAATTTGATTGGTATGGGTGTCTTGCCACTTCAATTCCTCAATGGCCAAAACGCTAAGAGTTTAGGTCTCACAGGTTCAGAGGTCTTTGAAATTACTGGAATTGAGGCTTTGAACTCGGGTCCAGCTCCAAAGACTTTGACCGTAAAAGCCGGTGAGATCACATTTGAAGCGCAACTTCGCATTGATACTCCAGGTGAGGCGGATTACTACCGCCATGGTGGAATCATGCAATATGTTCTGCGCTCATTACTCAACTAATTCGCAGACTAGCGCTTGAACCATCTCGCACTGATGGCATGGCTCGCGTAGAATGCCGACATGTCTAGCCCCCGTATCTTGCCTGCCATCAAAGGCCCGCAAGATCTTCGGGAGTTAAGCCCTGAGCAGCTCAATCGCCTGGCTGCCGAAATCCGTGAGTTCCTGATTGAGAAGGTCTCAAAGAGCGGTGGCCACCTAGGTCCAAATCTCGGTGTCGTTGAACTGACAATCGCGATGCACCGAATCTTTGATTCACCAAAAGATGTCATGCTCTTTGATACTGGCCATCAATCCTATGTTCACAAGATTTTGACTGGGCGCCAAGATGGCTTTGATTCTCTTCGTCAGCGGGGTGGATTGGCGGGTTACCCAAGTCGCGCAGAGTCGGCTCACGATGTCATTGAGAACTCGCACGCATCAGGTGCGCTCTCATGGGCTGATGGAGTGGCTCGTGGTTTTTGCGTCCAGGGCATTAAGAACAGAAATGTTGTCTGCGTCGTTGGAGATGGCGCATTGACCGGTGGAATGGCCTGGGAAGCGCTCAACAACATTGCAGCCAGCACCGATCTTCCCCTTGTGATCATTGTGAACGACAACGAGCGTTCATACTCTCCAACAATCGGTGGAGTAGCGACCTATCTTTCGACCCTGCGAACAACGAGTGGCTATGAAAAGTTCTTGGATTGGGGAAAGAATGTTCTAGAGCGCACTCCAGTCGTGGGCCAACCAATTTACGAAACTTTGCATGGCGTTAAAAAAGGCATCAAAGATATTGTGGCTCCACAGGGTATGTTTGAAGATCTAGGACTCAAATACTTCGGACCTGTTGATGGTCATAACATCGAAGCAATGGAGAGCGCCTTCACCCACGCAAAGAATTTCAAGGGACCAGTTCTTGTTCATGTTATTACTGAGAAGGGTCGGGGACATGCCCCAGCCGTTAATGATGAAGCTGAAAAATTTCACGCTGTAGGCGTTGTAAATCCTCAGACTGGACAGCCGCTTAAGAAATCTGGTCCATCATGGACATCGGTCTTTGCCCGCGAACTCGTTGACATTGGTCGAGAACGCAAAGATGTCGTAGCGATCACCGCAGCGATGCTTGGACCAACAGGATTAGATCAATTCCAATCTGCTTTCCCAGATCGCACATTTGATGTTGGAATCGCAGAACAGCACGCTGCTACATCGGCTGCAGGTATGGCATTCACTGGTTTGCATCCAGTTGTTGCAATTTATTCAACATTCCTCAATCGAGCATTCGATCAACTCTTGATGGATGTTGCACTCCACAAAGCAGGAGTCACCTTTGTTTTAGATCGCGCTGGTATTACTGGTGATGATGGGCCATCGCATAATGGAATGTGGGATCTTGCGTTAACCGGAATTGTTCCAACTCTGCATGTAGCTGCACCGCGTGATGGCGCCAGACTTAAAGAAGTACTTCGCGAAGCTCTGGACATTAGCGATGCTCCTTCATTGATTCGCTATCCAAAAGGTGTGGTCTGCGCTGATATTCCAGCATTTGAACGCCGCGATGGAATTGATGTTTTATATCGCGGAGAGAGCGCCGATATTCTGCTTGTGAGCGTAGGTGCAATGGCCACACTTGCAGTAGAAGCAGCCGGACAGGCCTACCGCGAAGGTGTGGGAGTTACGGTTATTGATCCACGATGGGTTAAGCCACTTCCACGTTCTCTGATCACCATGGCTCGTCGCTATAAGAGCATTGTTGTTATTGAAGATGGCGTAAAGCACGGCGGTATTGCCAGCACGATCTCTGAGATGTTCCGTGAAGAGGGGCTATCTGTACCCATTCATTCCATTGGAGTACCGCTTGAGTTTATTGAGCACTCAAAGCGCGATGAGATTTTGAGTGATCTAGGAATTACTGTGCAGACGATTACTCGCTCGCTGGTGAGCTGGTCGCTAACTTTGAAGGAGTTGGAGTTGTCGCAGGAAGAGCCTTCAAAAAGCCGACAAGAGTAAGAGATACATAAAGGATATAGACCAGGAATTGCAGCCAGGTCATAACATTTGAAATTCCAAATGTTCCATCAATAATCGTTACAAAGATTGAATTCTCGCCGCCAAATTTCCATACAGTTGAGTTCGCACCGCCGATATCTCCTCGGCTCTGGAACTCATTTACGCCGTGAATTAAAACGCCGCCAGCCACAATAATAAGTGCGACCCCGGTGACACGGAAAAATTTGCTGATGTTGATCTTGACGCTGCGCTTATAAATCAGTGTGCCTAGTGCAATCGCTGCCGCTAATCCAAAGATAAGTCCTAAGAGGGGAGCGGTATCTTGATTTACCGTTTTGAAATTGGCATATAAGAAGAGTGAGGTCTCAAGTCCTTCGCGGCCAACAGAGAGGAAAGCCACCAACGCCAGGGCAAAACTTCCCATTCCTAGGGCATGTTCAACCTTGCCATGAAGCTCTTGAGCGATTGCTCGAGCGCTGCGCTTCATCCAGAAAACCATCCAAGTCACTAGGCCAACGGCCAAGATTGAGGTAGTTCCTGCGAAGAGTTGTTCGCCTCTATCGGAGAGGTTGGCAGAGGTGAAACTGAGGAGTGCTCCAAAACCAAGGGCCAGCACAGCGGCTGCAGCGACCCCCGCCCAAATGGCGAAGAGAGCCTTCTGGCGTCCAGAACGGACGAGATAAGCAACCAAGATACCCACGATGAGAGAGGCTTCAAGGCCTTCACGCAGGGCAATCAGAAAGGTGCTGAGCATGTGGAGAGCCTAATCGCGTCGTGGGGAATTACGCAACTTTTATGTTGCGTAATTCTAATCACTCAGGGCTAACTTCGCCCTCGGGCTCGGTGCTCTCTGGAGCTTCTGGAATGACCAGGGGTTCAGTAGTTTTCATAGGCTCAATCAGAACCGGGGTGATCTGATCTATCTGCCAATTTCTAGCGCCGTGAAGTACGAGCAACTCTTTGATGTAACTCTCAAGATCTGATTCTGGTGGGTTCTTCCAGACGAGTTGGCGAATTACTTCAGGAGAGATCAAGTTCTCAACGGGTATCTCAAGTTCGCCGGCAAGTGCTATAACAGCTGCGCGGGCATGAGTAAGTCTGGCGTGACCTAATGGATTTCGATCCTTCCACAATTTTACTGGTGGTAATCCAACGCTAGGAATACGAAGAAGTGGAAGTTCACTCTCTGGCAGTTGTTGTGTGCGCTGCAAGAGATCGAACCACTCTGTGGTTGGTGCGTTTGTAATACGGCTACGGCGTTTGATGATCTTGGCGAACTCATCAACTTTGCTAGGTCGCTTCGTTGCAATTTCAACGAGCACTTCGTCATTAAAGATTCTGCCTGGCGCAATATCGATCTCTCGCGCAAAGTCATCACGGGCATGCCATAAAGCTTTGATGATAGCTAAGGTCATTCTGTCTCTGACTTTATGCATTCCAGAGGTGCGACGCCAAGGATCAACACGGGGAGATGGTCCAGGATTGAGAAGTATCTGCGCAAAATCTTCTAAGGCCCACTCTAATTTTCCGCGTTCTCGCAGCAGATTTTCCACGCTATCGCGCAGATCGATCAGCACATCAACATCTAGGGCTGCGTAATTCAACCAATCTTCGTGAAGCGGCCTTATCGACCAATCGACCGCGCTATGTTCTTTAGCCAGTTGAATATCTAAGAGTGATTCACAGAGGGGGCCAAGTCCCACTCTTTCACAGCCCGCAATGCGCCCACCAAGTTCTGTATCAAATAATTTGGTCGGCCAAATACCTAGTTCGCGCAGACATGGCAGATCTTGAGTACTGGCGTGAATTATCCATTCGCAATCTTTAAAAGTTTTATCCATCTCTGCCCATAGAGAAAGGTCATTGACACTTATCGGATCGATGAGATGTAACCCGCCACCGCGACGAAAGATTTGAATGAGATAAGCCCGCTGACTGTAGCGATAACCCGATGCACGCTCTGCATCGACTGCAATGGGACCCGAACCAGATTTCAATTCTTCTAAGGCTCTGCGAAAACCGGCTTCATCGGTGATGAGCGCTGGCAACCCTGATCGTGGAGTGAGTAGTGGCTCTGGCATCGAAATTACTTTTACTGTACGAGAGTGCTGCGCGTAAGTGGCGTGACACCTTCAGGGATTGGAGCTAAACCGGCGCAGCGTTCAAGTAGATCGAGCCAAGCGCGGACATGATTGGCAATCGCAAAGGAATCTGTCGGTGTCCACGAAGCGCGTACTTCTAACTCTGAATCATCTGCGCGTTCGTTGAGCGTTCCAAATGAAGCACTGGCAACTCGGGTAACGGTTCCACTTGGTTGAACATATTCGCAACCGAATTTTTCAAGAGATTCAATCAACCAACTCCAGCCAACATTGGCGACCATGGGATCAGAGGCCATTTCGTGATCTACATCGGCGCGCACAAAGGTGACACAGCGAAAATCTCCGCCCCACCCCTCTTGGCCATCGGGATCATGTAAAAGTACAAAACGGGCGGTACCAATTTCGTCTTCAGTATCTGCTGTCATTGCAAAGGCGAAGGGTGCGAGTTTTTGAGGCGCTGGAATCTCTTCTACGATAATTTCTACGCGGGTGGCAATTGCTCGGATATCGGCCACAATCTCATCGAAATTTCTCGCAGCGGCCATGGGATAAGGGTAATTTGCACTCCCTTCAATCTGGGGTAGGCGCGAGTCGGTAGTGAAGGAAAAGAACTCCATCAACTTCATCTCGGGCAACCTCATCCCAACCGGTGAGCAATGCATCTTTGCTAATTGGATTCTCTCCACCTGTCATGGGTGAGATCGTCAAGAAGAGTTCTGTGAGTAGACCCCCAGTTATAGCCTCTTGGAGAAGTGTGGGTCCAGATTCAAGGAGAAGGTCGCCATAGGTTGAAATGGCTTTGGGGATCGCATCTTGAAGCGGCATATTCCAGGTGATCGCTGCCGGATTAAGAGCTGCAGCTCCAGATAGTGGTTGGTTGGTGAGAACAATGAGGGGGATAGGAGTCTTGGCGTAGGGCTCATTGCGGGCGGTGTTGCCGCCGATGAGGATCGCCCCGAACTCCAGGCGCAGTTGGTGGAATCTCTGCCGATCTGAGATTGGTGAGAGGGCTTTGGAGCTGCCGTGCAAAGTAGTGGAGCCATCACTCCCAATGACCAAGTTAGCTGCGACACGAGCACCCATATCCCAACCTTAAGTGTCAGTGGGCTCTTTTACTCTCTAGAACATGATCATCGACTGCGATACCTGCACCATGCGCGATCTGGCCTGCTCGGATTGCGTTGTCTCTGTACTTATCTCGATCTCTGATAACGCTAACACCCCACGCGAAGAGATCTCACCGGCTGAACTTTCAGCGATCTCAACCCTCTCCGAAAAAGGATTAGTTCCGCCGCTTCGTTATCACGCCTAGCCGATCACATTTGAGTTGGAGTGATTTGGGAGCAGAGCATCTGGCTGGCTAGCCTTGCGGAGTGCCATCACGCCAGCTCTTACTCGTTACCAATGATCTTGGTCCCAGAGCCGGGGGGATCGAAACTTTCATCTTAGGTTTGCTTGATCAATTAGATGGTTCTCAGATTGTTATTTACACCGCTTCTCAAAAAGGAAGCGAAGAGTTTGATGCGGCTTTATCAGCCAAGACCGGTGCGCTCATCATTCGAGATAAGTCATCGATCCTCCTTCCCACTCCGATGGTAAATCGTCGAGTGCGAGCTGTGATGAAAGAATATCAAAGTCAGATAATTTGGTTCGGTGCCGCTATGCCACTGGCATGGATGTCAGGGCTACTCAAACGGGCAGGTGCTAATCATATTGTGGCTATTACCCACGGCCACGAAGTCTGGTGGGCGAAACTTCCACTTTTTAAGTGGATATTTTCACGCTCCACTCAATCTATAGATGTATTGACTTATCTAGGGGAGTTCACTCGAAACGCAATGGCACCGGTGGTTGCGCCAAAATGTCAGATGGTGCAGATCGCTCCGGGGATCTCTGTCGATCATTTCACCCCAGGTCTTAAATCGCCTGCATTGATCGCTGAGTTTGGTTTAACAGGTAAGCAAGTTTTGATTTCAGTTGGGCGATTGGTGCACCGCAAAGGTCAAGATAAATTATTAGAGGCCCTTCCGGAAATTATCTTGAAGCACCCAGATGTGGTGCTTCTCTTTGTAGGAATTGGACCGCGCAAGAAGAAGCTAGATCAATTAGTAGAGAAAAATGAATTACACGATTATGTGAAATTTGTGGGTCGTGTTAATTACAAAGATCTGCCTGCTTATTTTAGGTTGGGTGATTTATTTGTTATGCCATCGCGCTCCAGGTTGGCAGGGCTTGAAGTTGAAGGCCTAGGAATTGTCTACCTAGAAGCTAGCGCCAGTGGAATCGCTGTTCTTGCTGGAAAATCTGGTGGCGCTCCTGATGCTGTGATTGTTGGTAAGACAGGTGAGATCGTCGATGGAACCGATGTTGCGCAGATTGCTACAACGATTAATGAACTACTCGATCACCCTTCTCGCCTACGCGAAATGGGGATCGCGGGCCGAGCTTGGACAGAGGAGCGTTGGAGTTGGGGTATCTGGGGCGAAAAGTTTCGGGAAGTGCTATTCCGCGATTAGGTGATTGGCAAGTGCAACAACGATCGCCTGGGTGCGGTTTTTAACCTCGAGTTTTCTATAGATTGAAGTGAGATGTGTTTTGACAGTTGCCTCTGAAAGAAAGAGATGAGCGGCCATCTCCTTTGCACTCCAACCAGTTTGAAGTATCTGCAGCACATCGAGTTCGCGCTGGGTGAGATCAAATCGATTGCGGGGCAAGGCTGGGGCTGCAAAGTGGTAGCTGGAGTTTTCTAGTTGCTCCACAACTGTCAATAAATGGCTGATCGGTTCACCTTTGCGGATATATGCAGCGGCACCCCGTTTATGTGCGATCGATAGCGTATTTGGGTCTTCGCCCAAAGTTAGCACCACAAATTTAGCGAGTGGAGTGATCAGATCAAGCCCTGATCCATCTGGCAGATTTACATCCACAATAACTACTTCGGGCTGAGTAAAGAGCAGTTGCGCCTTAGCTTCGGCGATGCTCGCAGCTTCGCCGACGATGTTGTGTCCTGCACCTCTTAAGGCTTGGACTAGTCCATTTCGAATTAACTCATGATCATCGACAATAAGAATTAACATTTAATGGGAATCCAACAAATTGATTTCGGTGTAGTCATCAGAAATTTCCAGAGCCCAACCAATTGCATCAAGTCTTTCAATAATTCCCACCAGACCAAAACCTGGAGTTTTCTTGGTCGCAATGAGTTTCCCATTTGAACGAAAGTTGACCTTCGAATCGAAGATATCAATCTGCAGTTCGGTGGCATCGCTGTGTTCGCATGCGTTGCGCGCGAGTTCAAGAAGGGTTTTTCCGAGCGCGATTCCGAGTGATTCAGGTGGCAATTCACCAGTGATCTGAAAATCGATCGGAAGGTCTTCTAGGTCGCTCACAAGATGTTCATGGGGGAGAGGAGCGCTTGCAGAGCGCAATCTGAAGATTTCATCTCTCATTTTGGAGTTGAGGGAAGTTACCTCTTCTCGTAAAGCGCGCAGAGCCGCTCTCGATTCTGCACTCGTATCTGTTCTACCAATTTCAGCATCCAGCGAGTAACCAATCGCCGCAAGATCTTGAGCGATTCCATCATGGAGCTCTCGAGCTATGCGTACTCGCTCATCTGCGAGATCAGCCAAATAAGTCAGCGATCTCTTGGGCGAATTGTTGATTCACCACATGTCGCTTAACTGAAAGTTTGGCGGTTAATTGTCCATCTGCGATCGTAAAATCTTGAGGCAGGATTGTGAACTTACGAATTGATTCAGCGCGACTAACGACCTTGTTCGCCTCATCAACCGCTGCTTGGATTACATCAATCAATGCAGGGTCGGTCGTCAGATCTGCAACTGCAGTGCTGGCCTTCTTGTTGCTCGTGGCCCAAGACTTAACCGAATCTGGATCTAGAGTAATCAGTGCTGCGATAAATGGCTTGTTATCTCCAACCACCATGCATTGGCTGATGAGTGGGTGTGCACGGAGACGATCTTCAAGAATTTCTGGAGCCACATTCTTACCGCCAGAGGTAACGATGATCTCTTTCTTGCGACCTACGATGCTCAGGTATCCATCATCATCGATCGCGCCAAGATCTCCAGTTTTGAAATATCCATCTGAAGTCATGGACTCAGAAGTTGCTGCAGTGTTCTGCCAATAACCATGCATTACAACTGCGCCTTTTATGAGCACCTCACCATCTTCAGCAATCTTGATGCGCGTGCCCGGAATTGGGCGTCCCACGCTTCCAATTTTCTGAGCTGAACGAACATTGAGAGAAGAGGCAGCAGTTGTTTCGGTGAGTCCGTAGCCTTCCAAAATATTGATGCCTGCACCTCTAAAGAAGTGACCTAGGCGTGGGCTCAGTGGAGCGCCTCCAGAGATCGCTGCTTCAACACGACCACCAAGGCCGGTGCGTATTTTGGAATAGACCAAGCGATCAAAGATGAGATGAAGCGCGCGAGTTTGGAATGAGATCTCTCCGCTATCTAGCCCTTCAGAGTAGGCGATTGCAACCTCGGCAGCTTTCTTAAATATCGCTGATTTACCAGATTCATGCGCTTTATTTTCTGCGCTGTTATAAACCTTCTCAAAGATTCTTGGCACAGCAAGAACCAGTGTTGGTTTAAAGGTTCCAAGGTCTTGCGGCAAGCGATTGATATCTTGGCAATGTGCGAGATGTAAGCCTGCATGAATTGCACCAAATTGAATCATTCGGCCAAAGACATGCGCTATCGGCAAGAAGAGCAGGGTTGAGCCGCCGGGCTTTAAGAACTCAACGCGGGCGTAAAGAACAACGTTGGTGCACTCCGATAGAAAATTGCCGTGAGTAAATGTGACACCCTTGGGATTTCCCGTTGTACCTGAGGTGTAAATCAAAGTCATGAAATCTTCAGGTCCCACTGAGTTGATGCGATCTTCAACAGCAGAGTCCGGTACATCGCGACCATCGTGGATCAGATGTGGAAGCGCATCCTCTGTAATCGTAAGAATCTCTCTACATGTATCTGGAAGAACTGGCTTTGCGATTTGAGCCAAGCTTGGCGATTCAACGATCAAGGCAACTGAACCAGAGTCACTTAAGATCCATCGGATCTGTTCAGGGCTTGATGTTTCATAAATTGGAACGGTGATTGCTCCGCAGTAGATGATTGCAAAATCCAAGACGGTCCACTCATAGCGAGTCTTAGCCATAATCGCGACGCGATCTCCACGCTGCACTCCATGAGCGATCAAGCCCTTAGCCACGCTTCTAATCTCAAGATCTAGCTCAATGGCTGTAACTGGCTGCCAGCCATTTCCGAGAGGGCGGGAGAGTAGGACTCTCCCAGGCTCCTTAGCCACTCGATCGGTGATGATGCTGGTGATGTTCCCACTGGTTGGGTGCGGCGACAGTGCCGGCAGGTAGGTCTCAATCATGCGAGAACGCTAGTGGGAAAGAGGCGAACTTTCATGGGCTAGGGCAAGGTAATCTTCGCGGGTGGAGAGATTGAGCATAGGTATTGATATCGGGGGCACCAAAGTCCTTGGCGGGGTTGTGGATTCAACTGGAAATATTCTGACGACCCATCGCGAAGATACTCCGAAATCAGGAGGCACCGCTCTTACCCAGACAATTATTGGGGTCGCCCAAGAGTTGCTCGCTCAATTCCCTGCTACCTCAGTTGGAATTTCTGCCGCTGGTTTTGTCTCTTCTGATCGACAGACCATGCTGGCAACTCCGAATATTGCAGATTGGAATGGAGTAAATCTCCAGCAGGCAATCTCCTCTGAAATAAATCTTCCAGTAGTTATTGAAAATGATGCTAACGCCGCCGCATGGGGTGAAGCCATTTATGGTGCAGGCCGTGGCGAGAGTGAATTGATGATGGTCACTGTTGGAACAGGCATTGGTGGCGGATTGGTAAATAATGGCGAGTTATATCGCGGAGCCTTTGGAGTCGCAGCAGAGTTTGGCCATATGCGTTTAGTTCCAGACGGGCATAAGTGCGGCTGTGGAGCTTTTGGATGCTTTGAGCAATACGCCTCTGGCACAGCGCTTCATCGCCATCTCTTAGAAGCAATTGAGCGAGACCCTTCTAGAGCGCAATCGCTGCTTGCGCGCGGGGATGGAAGTATCGAGGGCATCAAAGGAAATCACATCACTGATGCTGCTCGCGAAGGTGACCCATTAGCGGTTGAAGCATTTAATACAACAGGGGATTGGCTCGGGGCAGGAATTGCATCTATCTGCGTAATTGTTGATCCAGCGTGCGTAGTTATTGGCGGCGGAGTGATCGATGCCGGGGACTTACTTATGATCCCAACTCGTGCTGCGATAGATAAGTACATGCCTTTTAGCGGAAAGCACCCAGCTCCAAAAGTTTTGGTGGCAGAACTTGGAAATGATGCCGGACTCATTGGCGCAGCAGATTTGGCTAGACGCTAGCTTTTAGACTTCAGCTCCATCGTCGTAATCATCATCATTTCTTGCGAGTCGAATTATTGAGGCGACTACTCCACCGATAAAGAGCAGCACTCCTGGCCAAGGGCCGGTTCCAAAGAATTCAAATCCCGTGGTGTATTCCAACAATAGATATGCAGGGCCGCCGATGAGACAGGCCAGTGCAATTCTCGCCGATTGATCAACCGTCGGCAGGGCGGGGTTGGGATGCACAAAATGTTCATCATCAAAGCGATCAAGCTCATCTAGGTATGTGGTTGGAGCAGATTCATCAAGTGAAAGTTGAGAGACAATCGATTCAAACTCCGCATCAATCAACTCATTTTCATCATCTTGATTTGCACTTTCAAACTCTCCACTTAGAACATCTTGAATGTACTCAACGCTTTCAGCGATTAAATCTTCAACTTCATAATCGAGTGAGACATTATGGAAGGAGCGTTCAAAGATAATTTCGCGAATGCTAGGAGATGAAATGTTGTCGATCACAGTGTGGCTACAGCTGGGGCTTACGACATGATCGTTAATGGAATATCCGATCAGCACCGGCAGATCAATCAAATAAAGATCATGCTCTACAACGCTCCAAAGGGAGCGAAGGGAATCTAAAGCTTTCAGCGGAATCCGCCCATATCCATGGATAGGAGCACCTGGTTTAGCAACATCGCTTGCTCCACCTTTTACTGAAGGCAGGATTCGCTTAAGTAGAGGTAGGGCTTTAAAGAATCTGCGGTCATCGTAGATTGAGGGATTGAGAAGCAGGAGTCCCTCAATTTCACTTCCACGGATCTGAGCTAATTTGAGGGCGAGGGCGCCTCCAACAGAAAACCCTGCAACGAATACTCGATCGCAGTTGGCCTTTAGCGTGAGAAAGGCAGATTCAACTGAGTCATACCAATCCTGCCAAGTGCTTCTATTGAGGTCTTGCCACTGTGTCCCATGGCCGGCAATGCGTGGAACGCTCACCGTAAAGCCTGCCTCATGTAAGCCCTGAGCCCACGGAAGGACAGAAGCAGGGGAGCCAGTGAAGCCGTGGAGCATCAAAATCCCAGTTTTACCCCCAGATGGCCCAGAAAGGTAAAAACTTTCTGAGTTTGCAATATCGCTCACGCTCAGATGGTGTCACAGAGTGGCCTTTAACCCCTAAATTAGACCCCTGACGATTTAGGTGGCGATCCATCTACAGATAGAGAGGAGGTCTGGCATGGCATATACATTCTTAAAGTCATTTCTGACCCCGATCTTGATGGTGCTCTTTCGCCCCAAGGTGACTGGTCTTCGCCATGTTCCAAATCTTGGCCCAGTCATCATCGCCTCAAACCATCTCTCCTTTAGCGATTCTGTCTTTATGCCTTTGGTAGTCCCACGCAAAGTGACCTTTATGGCTAAGAGCGAGTACTTCACCTCTCCTGGCATCAAAGGATTTATTAAGCGCATTACCTTTCAAGCGCTTGGCCAAGTTCCTGTAGATCGCTCCGGTGGTCGCAGAAGTGAAGCTGCTATTCGAACAGGTTTAAAACTCTTAGAAGAGGGCAACTGCATCGGTATCTATCCCGAAGGTACGCGCTCGCCAGATGGTCGACTCTATAAAGGTCGCACAGGTATTGCGCGTATGGCCATTGATTCAGGAGCTCCAATTGTTCCTGTCGCAATGTTTAACACCGCTGAGATTCAACCAACAGGTCAAGTTGTTCCCAAGGTGCGACGCGTTGAAATGGTATTTGGTGAACCAATGTATTTCAGTGGTGACTCCAGCGACCTATCTCACCTGCGCCGAGTGACCGATGAGATCATGCAAGGAATTCAAAAGATCTCGGGGCAGGTTTATGTAGATATGTATGCCTCAGATGCTAAAAATGCGATCGCTGCAGAGTTAAAGAAGCAAGAAGAGAATTAACCGTTCCCTAAGACTTCTCGGCGCGCGGAAACATAATCACAGACTGTGCAACCATCTTTAGATGGTGGGCATTCACCTTGCACCATTCGAACCAGATCAGAAAGACGCTCTTGAAGTGCAATGGGATTGCGCTCTGCTGGGAACCATGAGCTGTTAACGCGATATCCGAAACCAGTTGTGAGATTGCCAGAGGCGCGATCTAGCGACCAGGTATAAAGCCCGATCAATGAGATCTTCTTAGGCTCATCTCTCTGGGGATTTTCAAGGCTAAATGCGTAGGCCTCAAGTTGTGGAGCGTAGAAAGTGCTCTTGTCGTAATCCTTCTTCTGGAGTTTGCAATCAATGATTCCAAATGTTCCGTCGGTAAACTCAAGAAGTAAGTCATATTTTCCGCGGATGAAAAGACCGGAGTCAACGCCATCTACGACAATGTTCTTTGAAGCTACCCAACCGCCATGCGAGTGAACTTTTCCCTCTGGAAGATCTGGGTGCATATCTGAAGTTTTAGCGCCAATGAAGTAACGCTCTTGCATATCGGCAAGATCGCCGATTAACGGCATCTGAATTGGAGCAGCTACTGAATGATTGTATTGAAGCCAGAGGCAGCGATGACAGTCTCCCCAGGCATAGGTGAGGTGGCTTGGACTTATAGCGGCGCGTGGTTCGCCCATGATGACCTACTTCTCTCGTGCGGGGGATGACCCCCATTTATTTATAGTGGAAGTGTGTACTAAAGCAGTGACATCTGCAGGATTCGCCACGAAGGAGGCCAAGAGAAGCTTGGACGGAGGTTGGTGGGTGGAGATTACTGAAAGAGTGAATTCACAAAGGTAATAAGCCCGAGTCCGATCATCACAAAGCCACCTGTTGCTCTCAAACGCTCTAAACGTCTCTCATCAGAGGCAAGCCAATTTCGAATCGTGCCAGCGATGATTCCCCACATGCCATCTGAAATTATGCAGATCAAGCAGAAGATTGCGCCAAGAAGCAGTAGCTGGGATATCAGATGGCCTTTAGGGCGATCAGTGAATTGAGGGAGGATTGCAGCGAAGAAGACCAGGCTCTTGGGATTGAGAACCCCCACCACGTAACCCTCCCGAATTGTCTTTGCAATCGTGGGTTTTCCGCCGCTGAGATCGGTCATGGCTTGGGCATGCTCTTTGCTATGCCTTAAGGCATCAATTCCGAGATAGACCAGATAAAAAGCCCCTAGCCATTGAACAGCAACGTAGAAGGCATGTGAGCGCTGCAAAATAGGGCCAAGTCCGATTGCGACCAGGATCGAGATGGTGAACATTCCCAGGGCGTTGCCAATTACTGTGGTTACAGCGGTTACCCGGCCCCAGGAGATAGCCCTAGCGATCGTGAAAAGGACGCTTGGACCTGGAACCAAGATGATGAGCGTGGAGGCTATGAGGTACTCCCAGAGCCTGGAGGGAATGATCAAGGTCACTTGCAGAGGGTACTTGAGGGAGGTGGTTTGAAGTGGACAAATATGTATCGAATCGATAGGTTACGGATCGTTATATCGAATCGATAGTTCTTTCCCCACTTTACTGGACTATCTGGAACTCTCTTGAGAGTAGATGGAGCCCATAGATGCGCTCGCGTAGTGAATCCCTTGAGTTCGCCTTACTTGGCGTTCTCAGTCAGGGTCCGCTCCACGGGTATGAGCTTCGTAAGCGAATGACCGCCATCTACGGCCCATTTCGCGCTCTCTCTTTCTCAGTTCTCTACCCACAACTTCACCGCATGATGGAGTCTGGGGTTATCCAGGAGAGCGTTTCAGATGAGCTCGGTGGAAGCCGTCGCTCACGAATCGTTTATGCAATTACCGACTTAGGTCGCGCTCGCTTTGATGCAATCTCATCGAGCAGTGAACCTGATAGTTGGGAAGATGAAAGTTTTGAAGTTCGATTCGCGTTCTTTGGCCCAACGCCGCAGCGCAATCGACTCCAAATTCTTGAAGGTCGTCATGACAAGTTAGCGGAGAAGGCCAAGATCCTTCGCAGCGAACTTGAAAAGTCACCTGAAGGAATCGATCGATATTTAGTTGAGTGGCGTCGTCACTCATTGGAATCCGCTGAGCGCGAAATCGCTTGGTTACAAGAAATGATCAATACCGAAAGGAAGTCCTCGTGACCGAAAGTAAAGAGATCCGCGTAGCGATTATTGGCGTAGGTAACTGCGCGAACTCGCTCATCCAAGGCGTGACTTACTACAAGGATGCGGCAGCAGATGTCGAAATCCCTGGCCTTATGCACGCAGTCCTTGGTGGTTACCATGTTCGCGACGTGAATTTCGTTGCTGCATTTGATGTCGATGCCAAGAAGGTTGGCCTTGATATGGCAGATGCGATGTGGGCTTCTGAGAACAACACAATTAAGTTCTGCGATGTTGCGACAACAGGTGTTGTTGTACAACGCGGACATACACTCGATGGACTTGGTCGCTACTACCGCGAGACCATCGTTGAATCAACAGAGGCACCAGTCGATATCGTTGCAACTCTTAAAGAGCGCAAGGTCGATGTATTGATCTGCTACCTCCCAGTTGGTTCTGAAGAAGCTGCTAAGTACTACGCACAGTGCGCAATTGATGCCGGCGTGGCTTTCGTTAACGCTCTTCCTGTCTTTATCGCATCTGACCCTGTATGGGCAGATAAGTTCACCAAGGCAGGATTGCCAATCGTTGGAGATGACATCAAGTCACAGGTTGGTGCAACCATCACACACCGCATCATGGCTAAGTTGTTCCAAGATCGTGGCGTTCACCTTGATCGCACCTACCAACTTAACGTTGGCGGAAACATGGACTTTAAGAACATGTTGGAGCGCGATCGCCTTGAGTCAAAGAAGATCTCAAAGACTCAATCTGTTACATCTCAGCTCGATCACGACATGGGTGCAAAGAATGTTCACATCGGACCTTCTGATTACATTCCATGGCTCGATGATCGCAAGTGGGCATACGTTCGCCTAGAAGGTCGTGCCTTCGGTGACGTTCCTCTTAACCTTGAATACAAGCTCGAAGTATGGGATTCACCAAACTCTGCAGGTGTAATCATCGATGCGCTTCGTTGCGCAAAGATCGCATTGGATCGCGGAATTGGCGGACCTCTGCTCTCACCTTCAAGCTACTTCATGAAGTCTCCACCAGTTCAATACACTGATGAAGTTGCGCACGAGCGCACAGAAGAGTTTATTTCTGGGAAGCTCGAGCGTTAAGTCCTAGATCAATAAATATGGCCCGCGTCTTTTGATGCGGGCCATATTGCTTTCCTGAATTAATCGATCTTAAATCCGTCGCTGATTGGACCGAGTTCAATACCAGCAGCTGCGTGATCTTCGGTTTCACCACGTTCGTGCTGCGCACGGTGGGCGTGATCGTGCCAACGATTTTCAACTTTTCCAAAGCGCCAAATCGCAAGAGCTAGACCCCAGACAGCTACGAACATAATGACAATGATGAAGCCGGCCTTGTTGATATTGAAGGCGAGCGCGTAATTCCAGAAGCCACCAGTGAGGTTGAGTTGTTGCGCAAATACTTGAGCGACCTCTAATCCACCAATAAAGAGTGCGACAACTACTGAAAGACCTGTGATCACAATGTTGTAGTAAACCTTGCGAACCGGCTTTGAAAATGCCCAACCATATGCAAAGTTCATAAACGATCCGTCGATGGTATCGAGCAAACTCATTCCACCAGCGAACAACATTGGAAGTGCCAAGATTGCCCACCAAGGCAATCCTGCAACCACAGAGGAGCCAGCGAGTACGAGCAAAGCAATTTCTGTTGCGGTATCGAATCCGAGTCCAAAGAGAATGCCGAGCGGATACATCTTCCAGCTCTTATCAATGCGGCGAGCGATTGGCCCAAAGAATCGCATCATAAATCCGCGTGAATCCAAATGTTTCTCGAGTTCACTCTCGTTATAAGTTCCCTTGCGCATTGCTACGAAAACTTTAAGGACAGATACAAGTACCAAGAGATTTAAGAGCGCAATGAGAACCAAGAAGGCACCACTGACAGATGTTCCGATGAGACCTGTGTAGTGGTGGAGTTTGGAGTTTTGATTCTTTACTTCTACGCCCAGTGATTTAATTCCAAAATTCAAAATGATTGCTAAGGCAGTTACAACGGAGGAG
>Ga0208872_1000290_pt1 | contig 41919 bp, 50 predicted proteins | sample CryBogCBH12Aug08_FD_185508 | JGI IMG/M metagenome (GOLD analysis project Ga0208872, IMG submission 185508) | Freshwater microbial communities from Crystal Bog, Wisconsin, USA - CBH12Aug08 (SPAdes) | ecosystem: Environmental > Aquatic > Freshwater > Lake | place: Crystal Bog, Wisconsin, USA...
GCTGAACTTCGTATATATAACTCAGTAAACGTACCATCGCTACGTAAAAATGTAACCGGCACAATGACTGCTGGAAACCAATACGTAGCGCTTCCAATGGACTGGCTGGCAAATTATTCAGTAGCGGTTATAGACCCAACTACGGGGATGTATAACTATCTGATTAACAAAGACGTTAACTTTATGCGTCAAGCCTACCCTTATGCAACCAATAATGGTACAACCTATCAAGGAACTCCGGGCGGTACGCCTAAGTATTACGCCTTATTTGGCTCGCAGTATTCCGATGTAAATGAAATGACTTTAATGGTAGCCCCTGCACCAGACCAAGCTTACCCAATAGAAATGCACTATTACTACTACCCACCTACTATTGTGCAGGGTCAGATTAATGGTACTAATATCAGTAATGCAGGTACGCTATATACCAACGGTGTATACCAAAATGTTTCATTAACAGGAGGCTCAGGAGCAAATGCTACAGCTAATATCGTCATTAGTGGTGGAATTGTCACTAGTTGTAATATTACTTTTGGTGGTAATTTCTATGTTGTAGGGGACGTGCTTTCCTGCTCATCTTTAGGTTCTACTGGTTCTGGTTTTCAATTAACTGTATCTAGCGTATCTAATGCCACCGGAACTAGCTGGCTAGGCGATAATTTTGATCCCGTTTTATTCTATGGCGCTATGCGAGAAGCTATGCTATTTATGAAACAAGAAGCCGATTTAGTGACCAATTATGAGCAAAAATACCAAGAGGCTTTATTAGAATTTAGACGCTTCTGCGATGGCCTTGATCGTGGTGATGCTTACAGAGATGGTCAAACAAAGCTTAATATTAATCTTAAAGGTAATGTGGTCTCATGATTACCCAAACTTCTTGCACAATTTTTCAGCAGAATTTGCTTAACGGTAATGAGAACTTTACTACCGGAACCTATAAGATTGCCCTCTACAATGCGTTGGCTAATCTAGGTCAGCAGACTACGGCTTATACCTCAACCAATGAAGTTGTAGGCACGGGATACACGGCTGGCGGTCAAGTATTAACTATCTCTACCCCACCTACCCAAAATAGCCAATATAACGTCACTTACGTATCATTTAATGATGCCATTTGGAATCCAGCTTCCTTTACCGCTAGGGGGGCGTTAGTATACAATGCAACTACAGGCGCAGCATGTTTTGTACTAAATTTTGGGTCAGACAAGACTTGTACAACTAGCTTTACCGTGCAATTTCCAACGGCGAGTTATTCGTCCGCAATTTTAACCATTGGTACTACCACAAGTAGTATTAACTATAGTAGTTCAGACTAGGAGTAATTATGCATAAAGAATTTACAGGATCTGGCGACCACGCAGAAATTACTCTGCAGGCTAACGCTATTAAAGACGAGACATTTGGTATTGAAGGCCATTACCACGTAGAGTGCCGTGATGCCGATGGCAATGTAAAGTGGACTGAAGACTTCCCTAACCAAGTAGTTCAGGTTGGAAAGATTTTTATGTTGTCACAAACTTTATTGTCTTCACCAGTTGCTTTAGTTGGTCCTTACCTTGGCTTAGTATCTGGCTCTGGAAACACATTCTCACCAACCGATACCATGACTTCGCACTCTGGATGGACTGAATTTACTGCTTATACCGTATCTTCTTCCGCTGTTCGAGGCACTGCCGTGTTTACAACTCCTACTGGCAACAACAATACAACACCGGGTTCTAACGTAGTAACTGCTGCCGCTTCTGCAATTACTTATACAATTACTGGTTCTGGTGGCACTGTAGGTGGATGCTTCTTGGTTACAGGTACAGGCGCTTCTTCTACCCTAGGTAATACTGGTGGTACTTTATACAGCGCTGGCGCATTTGGTACAGCTAAGACCACAACAGCTGGCGATACTGTAAGCGTTACATATTCGACAACTGCGACTAGCTAAGGAGTCCTAAATGGCTCTAGTGCTGTATGACCGAGTCCAACAGACTGGTACTGCTAACACAACCGTAAGTTTTACATTAAGCGGAAGCGTTGCAGGGTATCAGTCTTTTGCCGTTGTCGGTAATGGAAACACTACCTATTATGGTGCTGTAGATGCTTCTGGTAACTGGGAGGCAGGAGTAGGCACATATTCTACTACTGGACCTACTTTAACTCGAACAACCATTTTAGCATCATCAAATTCAGGATCTGCAGTTAGCACGTTTAGCGGATCAGTTAACGTATTTGTTACATATCCAGCAGAAAAGTCGGTTAATCGAGATGCTAACGGCAACGTTAATATTTCTTACACGCCAAACGTAGCCACCAATATTGGGGCTTTAAACGTAGGCGATGGAACGTATAGCGTATCAGCAACCGGTCAAATTGCTTCTTTTGCTAGTGCCGATGCAACCTATGCAAACGTCATATTACAAAATACAAACAATACAAGTTCTTCAGCATATTCATCTTATGTAACAGCAGCTAATAATTATCCAAATCAGTACATGGAAATTGGTAGTAATAGTACAAACTATAATGCTACCGCTGCTGGGTTTGTAATGAACTCATTAAATGCTGCTGGTGCAAACTTTGTCCAATCTTACGGTTCTGATTTAACTTTAGCTACTTGGACAAATAATAATATTCACTTTATACAAAACGCTACAGCCGCAACAACAGATTCAATGACGTTGTATGCCGATGGTGGCGCTTCTTTAGGTGGTCTTGGAGACCCCGGTATTGGAAATATTGCAATTAATAATGCCATTGTTGGATTGACCACTATTACTGCATCCACCACCGCTGTATCTTTAACTTCATCTTCAACACAAGTTCAAGCAGTTTCCGGATCAACAACTCAAAGAATTAATTTGCCTCAAGCAACAACGCTTCTTAAGGGTACTTTTTATACTGTTGCCAACACTTCTACTGGAAACGTATCAGTTTATGATAACGCTGGCACATTGTTGGAGACCATTACTACTGGTGGAGCAGCTCAGTTTTTATGCGTCTCTAATGCTACTTCTGCTGGCACTTGGGGCGTTCGTGTTTTTGCATCATCTAATACCCAGTGGGGCAATTCAACTTTAACCTATCCCGGAACTATTGCTAGTGCAACTTGGAACGGAACTACAATCGGCACAGGATACGGTGGTACAGGATTAACCACATTTAGTTCATCTAACTATGCTATTTATTCTACGTCGCCCTCTACATTAGTTGCAGGTACTTTACCCGTTCTTGCTGGTGGTACGGGCGTAACAACTTCTACAGGTTCTGGCTCTGCCGTATTAAATACTTCGCCAACTTTAGTTACTCCAACTTTAGGTGTAGCAAGTGCTACATCTTTGACTTTAGGTTCTGCTTTAACAATAGCCAATGGTGGAACTGGACAGACTACAGCTTCTGCAGCTTTCAATGCGCTTTCTCCAATTACTACCACTGGAGATTTAATTGTTGGTAACGGCACTAATAGCGCTACTCGTTTTGGTATTGGTTCAAGTGGATATGTATTAAGCTCTAATGGATCAACTGTGGCTTGGACAGCTCCGAGCGGTTCTTCTATCCTTACGACTACTGACTTTACCGCAACGTCTGGTCAAACAACATTTAGCGTAACCTATACCCCAGCTTTATTACAAGGCGTTTATCGTAATGGTATTAAGTTAGGTTTGTCTGACTATACGGCTACAAACGGTACATCTATTGTTTTAAATACCGGTGCTATTACGGGCGACTTGATTGAGGTTCAGTATTTCTCTGCTTTAGCCACTACCACAACGGTTACTTCATTTAGCGGTGGATCAACAGGATTAACGCCTTCTTCGGCAACTTCTGGTGCAGTTACTTTAGCCGGTACTCTTGGTATTGCTAACGGAGGTACAGGATTAACTTCTGTTGGTACTTCTGGCTATTATTTGCAATCAACTGGTTCAGGCTTACAGTATGCTACTGTTTCTGCTGGCGCAACAATTACACCAACTACAAGTAATACAACTTATTATGTAATTGGAACTCCAAGTACTTCTGGAACAAATACAGCTGATTATATTTCTAATACCAACGTTATTTCTTTTAACGCTTCTACAGGTGCTTTAACTGCCGTATCGCATGTATCATCTTCTGATGAGCGTTTAAAGCAAGATATTGAAACTATTGCTGATGCGTTAACCAAAGTAGAAACTATGCGTGGCGTAACCTACTTAAGAAATGGTATCCGTGAAATTGGTGTAGTAGCTCAGGAAGTAGAACGAGTTGTGCCGGAAGTAGTCCACACAGAAGACGGCGAATATGGATATAAATCGGTATCTTACGGTAATATGGTTGGTCTATTAATTGAAGCAGTTAAAGAGTTATCTGCAGAAGTAAAAGAACTAAAGGCAAAATTAAATGACACAAGCGAATAACGTAGCGATTGAAAGCTCGCAAATAAACTCATCAGGAGTATTGCAACCTGCTGGTGGCGGTACTGGCGTAACTACAACTACTGGTTCTGGCTCTGCTGTATTAAACACAAGCCCTACTTTAGTAACCCCAACACTAGGCGCTGCGAGTGCTAGTTCTTTAGCGCTGGGTTCGGCTTTAGCCGTGGCTTATGGTGGTACTGGCACATCTTCTCCAGCCATTGTTGCTGGTACAGCTATTTCTGTATCAGGTTCTTTCCCAAACCAAACGGTTGCTAATACAGGAGTTACTTCTGCGATAGCTGGAACAGGTATCTCTGTATCTGGAGCCACAGGTGCAGTAACCATTACTAATACTGGTGTTACTTCTGCAGTTGCTGGTACAGGAGTTTCAGTTTCGGGTTCTACTGGGGCCGTTACGTTTTCTATTGGACAAGCAGTTGCTACATCATCTAACGTACAATTTAACTCTTTAGGTGTAGGCACGGCTGGTTCGGCTACCACAGGTGAAATTCGTGCAACCAATAACGTAACTGCATATTATTCATCAGACCGACAGTTTAAAGAAAACATACAGAATATTCAAAACGCAGTAGAAAAAGTATCTGCTATTGGCGGTAAAACATTCGATTGGACAGAGGCTTATCTAGAGGCACACGGCGGAGAAGATGGGTATTTTTACCAAAAATCAGATTTTGGAGTTATTGCACAAGATGTACAAGCAGTGTTTCCTCAAGCAGTTCGCAGCCGTGAAGATGGCACATTAGCCATAGATTATGCTAAATTAAGTGCTTTGGCTTTGGCTGCTATTGCAGAATTAACTAAGCGTATAGAAGTGTTGGAGAAAAAATAATGACTATTGAATCTTCTGGAGCTTTAGGTTTAAACGGAACTTGTACCGGTGGTTCTTCAGCTAGAAATCAAATTGGGGCTGAAGTAGGTAAAACCGCTGGTACAGCTTTGTGTATGAATAATAGTTGCTTGAGAACATTGTCTGGCACTAGTAGTGGTACTGCTTTAAGTTTTAGCACTTTTTACGGTAAAGCAAATCAATTTACATATACAGTTTCTAGTAATCAAACCAATTTTTGTATGCGGGCTGGTGCAGTTTCTGCAGGTTGGAATGGTTCAAGTAAACTAATTGTTAACATTAATAGCGGTGTCATTATTTCTGCTAACAGTACTAGTGCAAATGCTATGACTATTCAAGGTTCATTTCCTGGTGGTGTGACTGTAAACAACAGGGGAACTATTGTTGGTGTAGGCGGCAACGGTGGACAAGGCGGTTATCCATCAGGTAGTTCTCATACAGCAGGTAATGGTGGTGGCGGAGGAACAGCATTAAAGATTTCTTCTACTGTGACAATTTGCAATTCTGGCGGTGTAATTGCTGGAGGAGGCGGCGGTGGCGGTGGAGGCGGTTGGTTCCAATGCTGTGGTTATAATAGGTATTACCCGGGCGGCGGTGGCGGTGGAGGTCGTTCAAGCAATGCTGCAAATTCAAGCGGTGGTGGTGGGGCTTCTGCAAGCGGAGGGTCTTCTTCTGCAGGTAGTTCTGGTACTTATAGTAGTGCTGGAAGTGGCGGCAATGGGGCAATACCAAGCTCCGGTTTCTGTTGCGGTATAAATTGTCACGGTGGAAATGGCGGCGGTTGGGGGGCATCAGGATCTGCAGGAGCAACACCCTATAATGGAAATTTTAATACGGGCGCTTGCGGTGGTAGCGGCGGTAAAGCGACTTGCGGCGCATCAAATGTTACTTGGTCAAATACTGGAACAAGATATGGGAGTGTTAGCTAATGTTAATTTATTTAGTTCCCAATTTAGCTCAAAATACTTGTGCTTATGTTTGTGATTCACAAGCAACCATAGATGCTGCACCCGAATTAAAAAAGCCTTTGTGTGTTATTGGTACACAATCTGATGCCGATACAATGCTTTTTGCAAATCAACAAGCATGGTTAACTCAAAAAGAATCGTTGTTTACTTGCAACTTACAAACTACTGTTGAGGGCGGTGTGGTTTGGACTGTGGTGAATTTAGATAATGAACCAGCTAATACGGATAGAGAATATTTTGTTTTTGATCCTACAACTGGTTTATATACAGAAGCAATAGGTCTTACTGCCGCACAAGCATTGTTAACACAAATGCACCAAACTTATTTAACTTTTACTAATATGGCTTCTTACACAATAATGACCTCTTGGAAATAATGGAAAATAAACTAGAACAAATACAGCTCTTTGCTTGCCCTTTATTTATGGTTGATAAACCAGAGTTTTTGGAAGTTACTAGAAAAGTATCAAAAAAGTTTATCTCTAAAAGAAAAAAACAAGTAGAACTAAATCCCAACTATCCGGTTTATATGACCGAATCAATTAATTTTGATCCCGAAATGTTGGAGTTTGCTAATTTTGTTGCCCAATCCGCTTGGAATATTCTTGAAAGTCAAGGGTATGCGATGGAGCATTTTAATACGTATTTTTCAGAAATGTGGACACAAGAGCATCACCAGCACTCCACAATGGAAAAACATATTCATGGAAATGGCGTAGTAATTACAGGTTTTTATTTTTTAGATGTTCCAAAAAATTCGAGTCGTGTTATTTTTCATGAACCAAAAGATTCAAAAGTAATTACTAATTTGCCAGAAAAAAATATGGCAGATGCTACCCATGCTAGTTGTATGATTAATTTTGTGCCGAAAGAAGGCCAACTAATGCTTACAAATTCTTGGTTGCCTCATTCTTTTACTAAAAACGAAGCTAAAAAACCATTAAGATTTATTCATTTTAATGTAACTGTAGCTCAGGCATCTCAACAAATATGTGCTACTAAACCACAAGTAGAAATTATATGAATAAGTATCGTATCCGTTTCAACAAGAGCCGTGGCCAAGAAGGTCGTGGAACAGTTGACCATGTATGGCGGGTATTTGAGGGCGATAAAGAATATTTGGTAAAACACTTCAAGTTAAACGTGTTGTCTGAAAGCGAAATAGAAACTAACGGCGCCGACTGGAACGTAGTTTGTTATGGTGTACTAACCCTAGACCGTGACACATCAACCGCAATAATTAACGCAGAATAATTATGTTTGGAATAACTGCATTTGCCCAATCGCCTTTTGCCGCATTAGGTGGAAATGCTTATGTGTTTTCACTTACCGAAGACTCTGGTTTAGCTGATTCTAATAGCCAGACTTTTGCATTTTTACAGTCTATTTCTGAACCATTTACGATATCGGATAATAACTCTCAAGCAGGGTTGTTTATTGAAACTATTTCAGAAGCATTTAGTTTAGCCGATTCTAATACCGCAACGGCAGCCCTTTTAGAATCCATTACGGAAAATGTAAACCTTGCAGATTCTGAGGCTATAACTGCCGCATTTGCCGTATCCAATACCGAAAACTTTAGTTTAGCCGATACACCATCTTCTTATTTTGCCGCACTAGAAAGCATTACCCAAAACGCTAATTTTGCCGACTCTAATACAAATCAGTTTGCTTTTGGGCAGTCTATTACAGAACCATTTACTATGGCTGATTCTAGAGCTATAACTGCCCAATTCTTAGAAAGCATTTCAGAAGCGTTTACCTTGGCTGACTTTGAGGCTATAACAGCACAGTTTGCTACCTCTAGAACGGAAAACTTAACGCTGGCGGACTTAGAAACCATTGTTTCCGTGTTTTTCTTGTCTATCGTAGAAAACCTTAGCGTAGCCGATGCCAATACAGCAACCGCCGGATTTGTACAAACCATTACTGAAAACTTCAATTTAGCCGATTCTAACGCTACCCAGTCGGCTTTCCTAGAGTCTATTACGGAAAACTTTAGTCTTTTAGACTCCCTATTTAATACAGGATGGTTTAAAATCAACGATAATCAGACAATTACGTGGAACGCCATAAATAACACTGGATCCGTAACTTGGTCTAATATTGGGGATGCACAAACCCCCAACTGGGTAGTAATTAATAATACGCAGCAATAAGGGATAAGTATGTCATCACAATATACAACTAGCTTAAAAATCCAAGAAATTGGAAACGGCGAGCAGTCGGGCATTTGGGGTTCTACGACCAATACAAACTGGCAGCTAATTGAGCAAGCCGTGGCTGGTGTGCAAACCATTACTATGGCGAATAATAACTACACCCTATCAAATCTTAATGGTTTGTCAGATGAAGCCCGCAATATGGTTTTGGTAGTTACAGGAACAAACAATACTACCTATCAAGTAATTGCCCCACTAGTTCCTAAAATGTATGTGGTCACTAACAATACATCAGGCGGCAATGCAATTACTATCGGCGCTTCTACTGGGTCTGTTATTACTATTCCTAACGGTGTAACTGCCCAAGTATATTGTGATGGATCTACTGGGTTTTACTCAGCGCAAACTGGATCAGCCGGTAACTTTTTAATTAATGGTAATTTAAGTGTTACTGGCAATCAAGTAGATGTTGGTTCTTTAACTGGGTCTACTATTACGGCATCCAACCAATTTACTGGACCCGGAACAGGACTCACTGGTACAGCATCAAGTCTAGTAGTTGGGTCTGCTACTACAGCTACTACAGCTACTACAGCTACTACGGCTACAAATGCTACCAATCTTTCTACTACTAATTTCACAATTTCAGAGTCAGGCGGAAAATTAGTAATTAAATATTTAGGCGCTACGGTTGCATCTATAGATTCTTCGGGCAATATTATTTCTGCCGCTAATATAACAGCTTACGGAACACCATAAGGATAATCATGGCTCAATTTACAATATCTGGAGATACAAGCGGAACATTAGCTTTGGCTGCTCAAGCATCTGCTGGTAGTACAGTTATTACGTTTCCTAACGTAACCGGCAACGCTTTGGCTTCTACTGCGGTATCAAGCTCATCTACCAATACTGTGACTAATAAGATTGCCGTAAACATTGGTGGCACTACGTACTACTTGCTAGCTTCTACATCAGGAACCTAATATGGCAACTACATTAACAGCCGGAACTACTACGGCAACATCACTTGTTATTAATTCGGATACGTCTGGAACTTTAGCTTTTGTAGGCGGTACTGGAACTGCCATGACTATTGCTAGCGGGGTTGTTACTTTAACTACGCCTTTAGCGGTGACTTCTGGAGGCACTGGAAACTCAAGTGGAAATGCGGTTGGTATTGCTAATACTGGTGGATGGAACGTAACGCCTAGCGGTACAAAACTTTATTTTAATTACAATGGCACAAACGTAGCAAGCTTGGATTCATCTGGTAACCTTAGAGTGCTAACATCGGTTATATCCGGCACTACCCCATAATAGGAGCAATAAATGGCAATTACAACTTCGGGTACAATCCTAACCTTTAACGACTCAACTACGCAAACTACTGCGCCAGTTAATACAAATGCTAACGTAAACTCAGTTTCAGCTGGTACGGGTATTTCTGTTAATTCAACCACAGGCGCTGTTACCGTTACTAACTCTGGTGTAACCTCTGTTTCCGCTGGTACGGGTATTTCAGTTTCTGGTTCAACTGGCGGCGTAACGATTACCAATTCATCCCCTGCTGTAACCGCTGGTGAAGCAAAGGCTTGGGTAAACTTTAATGGTTCTGCAACAAGCGGAAGTGCGACTGTTCGTGCTTCATATAATGTTAGTTCTGTAACAATTACTGAAACAGGTGGTTATACAGTTAATTTTTCAAATGCTTTGCAAGACGCTAATTATGCTTATGTAGTTAGTTTTAGCCCCAATTATAATACTGCGGCTGCATCTGGGGTTGGTATAAATGCGGCAAGTGCTGGTTCTTCTTCAGCACCAACTTCTTCTAGTTTTTCATTTGAAACTCGTGTTACAACAGGTGCATTATGGAACGCACTTTATGTCAATGTAATTGTTTTAAGATAAGGAAAAATAATGTCACAAGTAATCATTTATACAAACTCAAATGGCGGTGTATCTGTCTGTGTTCCTACAGGCGAATTGCCAATTAATGAAGTCTTAGCAAAGGATGCTCCAGCAGGGGCGATTATTGTGGATGATTCCACATTACCTCAGGGTGCTGATTCCGTTTTTTTTGACGCATGGAAGCTAAACGGCTCTACTGTAACTGTAGATTTCCCAACAGCCCAAGCCCACAAACTGCGTGACTTTAATGCTGCTGCGGTTCAAGTAGTCCAAAAGCGTCAATTAAACACATTAGCTGGTATTGAAAACACTCCAAGCGATGCAGACTTTACTGCTGAATTGACTAATGGTCGTACTGCTATTGCTGCTGCTACAACTACTGCACAACTCGTTGCAATCGCTAATCCAAGTGAATGAAATATTTAAACAACTTCTTACTGGCAAAGATAATCAGACGCATGATCTAGGTCGTTGGACTTGGTTTATTGGGTTTATTGCAGTTATTGCGATTGCTATTTACGAAGTCATGCAAGCTAAATCTATTAGCCTTACCGAACTTGCTTCGGCATTAGGTATTGTTTCCGGTGCTGGTGGGGCTAGTGTAATGATGAAACAAAACTCGGAACCGGGGGCGTAATGTTATATGGAACCTACATCAAAGCTGGTTTACTTGTTGTACTTGTATGCGGTGTGTTTTTTGCTGGCTGGCATACTCGTGATCGTGACTTTACTATTTACAAAGATCAAGTCCGTATTGCAGCAGAAAAACAGCAAGCAGAAAATGAATCGATCCAAAAACAACAGGCACTAATTAATAAAGGAATCCAAGATGAATATGATGCGAAGCTTAGTCTTTTGCGCCAGTATTATGCTAACGGGGTGCGGAACAACAATGGTGCCAGTACAGTGTCCGGCATTTCCTCAACCACCAAGCTCTCTGATGCAATCGCCGCCTACAATCAACTTGCTTCAGATTGCGCAGCCACAACCCTCCAAGTAGTAACGCTCCAGCAGTGGGTTAATGAACAGTTAGGTGTTAAATGAGTAAAGAGCAGTTAGCCGCTTGGGTGACTTTGGTTGCCACTTTTACTTTATGTGTAACGGTAGTAGCTATGGTAAGCGTATTTATGATGGGTTTTTTTGATCCTCAAGTAGATAACAACAAATTATTTGAGATAGTTGGACCGGCTTTCCAAACCATTGTAGGCGGCTTTATTGGATTAATTACAGGTATTAAAATAGGTTCAGACGAATGAAACCAGAACAATTAACAGCGCTTGGTATTGACGCAGCAACATGGTATACCCCGCTAATAGATATGTTTGCTCGGTATAATATTAATACTACGCAGCGCCAAGCATCTTTTATAGGACAGTGCCAACATGAGTCAAACAATTTCAGAACTTTGGAAGAGAACCTTCATTACTCTGCCGATGGACTTATGCGTACATGGCCCTCAAGATTTCCTAGTGCAGATGTGGCTCAACAATATGCAAACAATCCAGAAAAGATTGCAAACAAAGTATATGCAGGACGCATGGGAAATACAGAAGAAGGTGATGGCTGGAAATATCATGGACGTGGCGTTATTCAATTAACTGGGCGAGAAAACTATGAGCGTTGTGGAACGGCAATTAGCGCTGACCTTATTAATCAACCACAGCTTTTGGTTGAGCCTCATTATGCTGTTTTGTCTGCCGGTTGGTTCTGGAATAAACTTGGCCTCAACGATTTGGCGGACGCTCAAGAATACGGTCAGATGACTAGACGCATTAATGGTGGTACATTAGGGTTGGAAGACAGAATTGCTAAAATAACTAAAGCAAAACAAGTACTAGGGTAAACCCTTATGCCATTACAAAAACTACAATTTAGACCGGGCTTAAACCGTGAAGGTACTATTTATAGTAACGAAGGAGGCTGGTATTCCGGGGACAAAATTCGCTTCCGTTCTGGTTTACCAGAAAAAATTGGTGGTTGGGTTCAAGTGTCACCAAACACATATCAAGGTGTGGCACGTTCTATTTGGAATTGGTTAGACGGTGATTCTGGTGTAGGTAATCAATATATTGGTGTAGGCACAAGCTCTAAATATTACATTTATTCTGGCGGTGTCTATAACGACATTACACCTATTTATAAAACTGAAACCCTTACAGGACCTTTTACAACTGCATCTGGTTCATCTATTGTTACAGTAACAGATAACGCATACAGCCCAGCAGCGGGTGACTATGTCACTTTTTCAGGCGCTACAGCAATCGGTGGTGTTCTTGTATCTGGGGATTATATGGTTGCTTCGGTATTATCAGGCACTCAGTACACAATCATTGTCGCTCAAACTGCTTCTGCAACCGTTACAGGTGGCGGCACGGTTACGGCTCAATATGAATACCCATCAGGGAACACTGTATATTCTGTAGGTACTGGATGGGGTGCAGGACCTTGGGGTGGAATTACCCCAGCGATTGCTACTTTATTACCCAATAACCCATTCCAAATTAACGCAGGTAGCAACATAGTTACAGTTACGCAGCCTAATCATGGATTTACTGCGGCTGGTCAATATGTAGCATTTTCAAATGTAAATGGTTTAGCAACTACGCCAACTACATATTCTTTTACATCAGGTACTTATGGGTTTAGATCTGGCACTTATGATCTTTCCGGAAACGTTTATGACACTTTAGGTTCTAACTATTTAAACGGAACCTTTACGATTGCTAGCATAACAAATGCAAGTGCTTATACGATTGTGGTTCAAAAAACAGTAGCTGCTAATATGGTTGGTGGCGGTGCTGGTGTTATTGAGTATGGACAATCTGGCTCACAAGGATGGGGTCAAGCATATTCATCAGGTATTGGCTCTCAGTTACGTCTTTGGTCTAATGATAACTTTGGCGCTGACCTTGTTATTGCGCCTCGTGGTGGACCAGTTTTTTACTGGCAAGATATCAATGGGGTATCTACCCGTTCTGTATATTTAAGTAGTCTAGCTAATACTACAACTGCCGTAAGCGATACTTCTACTTTTACAGCTAGCGCCACATCTATTACCGTAACATCCGCCAACGCTCCGTATATTTATCCTTACATGTATATTACGGGTAACAATATCTCTGCGGGTACTCAAGTAGCTTCTACTTATATTACTGGGTCAACAACGGTACCTATTACATCTCCAACTACTGGAACTAGCTCGTCTATATATAACTTCTCTTATGCAGGCGCATTTGTTCCTACCGAGACATACCAAGTTATTTCATCAGAGGTACAAGAGTTTTTAATTTGTTTTGGCGCTAACCAATATAGTCCTAATAACGCTAATACGGCATTTAACCCGTTAACTGTGCGTTGGTCTGACCAAGCTAATCAATACCAATGGATTCCAATTATTACCAATCAGTCAGGTGAATACACTTTAACTAACGGCTCCTACATTATGGGCGCACGGGCAACCCGCCAAGAGATTTTAGTTTGGACTGATTTAGCTATTTATTCTATGCAGTATATTGGCGCTCCTTATGTTTGGGGTTTTCAGATTTTGATGGACAACATATCTATCATGTCACCTAACTGCATGATTACAGTAAACAATATTACTTATTGGATGGGTAGAGACCGATTCTATATGTATGACGGTACAGTTAAAACCCTACCATGTTCATTAAAACAATACATATTTGAAGATTTAAATCAAGATCAATCTTATCAAGTATTTGCTGGCGCTAATGAAGGTTTCAATGAAGTATGGTGGTTCTATTGCAGCACATCAAGCCAAGATACTAAAGTAGATAAATATGTGGTTTATAACTACTTAGATCAATGCTGGTACTACGGTAGCATGGCAAGAACTGCTTGGTATCAAACTGGAACTCAGCCTTACCCTATTGCAGCGGATTACAACGGCAGATTGCTATACCATGAGAATGGTAATGATGATAATTCAGTACAGGGCGTAACCACACCTATAAATGCTTATATTCAGTCTTCAGACTTTGACATTGGCGATGGTAATAACTTTGGCTTTGTATGGCGTATGTTACCTGACGTAAACTTTAATAGCTCAACAACTAATCAGCCGTCGGTCACTATCCAGCTTCAACCTCGATTAAATTCGGGTACGGCTTATAATACCAATACGGATAACCCCACGGTTCAAAGTAGTCAAAACTTTTCTACTAATGTGCCAGCGTATACGGTTGACCAGTTTACTGGGCAGGTCTATACCCGTGTTCGGGGTCGCCAAATGGCATTTAGATTGCAGTCTACTGGTACTGGGGTAGCTTGGCAGCTGGGCGCTCCACGTATTGATATTCGTATGGATGGTCGTAGATAATGGCTATTAAATTCTACAATGGTACTGCGTTAAATCCAGCACCGCCAAACTTGCCCGTTTCAGCGCCAGAAAACTATACCCCGCAGTTTGAGAACCAAATCCTTAATGTGCTACGGCTGTACTTTAATCAATTAAATAACTTTTCCCAAGCTACAGCAATACCTGATAATGGTACAACGGTTAATAGACCAACGGCAAACCAACAAATTGGGCAGTTTTACTTCGATACTACCCTTGGCTATCCTATTTGGTGGAATGGTAAAAAATGGGTAAACTATAACGGAACTGCAGTATGAGTGTACTAACTCACCCATCTTTTAGTAAAATTGAAGCCATGATGCCAGAACTTCGTGCTATGCCACAGGCGCAGTGCGTTGAGAAACATTATTTTGGGCCGGGTTTATATGTAAAAGAAGTAACTATGCCAGCGGGTTCTGTAATTGTAGGTAAACCCCATAAGGTAGAACATTTATGCGTCATGCTTCAAGGCAAAATGAAACTGCTTAAGGATGATGGAGAAGTAATTGAAGTATCTGCCCCAGCTACGTTTGTAGGAAAGCCGGGTAGAAAAGTAGCGTACATAATTGAAACAGTGGTATTTCAAAACATTTTTGCAACCGATGAGACTGATGTGGAAAAGCTAGAACTGATGTTTATCGAGACTCCAGCACTGGAAGGAAATTAATATGGCATTCGTTGACGCAGCGTTGGCTGTTGGTTCATTTATAGGGGCTGATGCTCTTGGCGCTACAGCTGCTACTATTATTGGTGGTGGCATTATCGGTGCTGGTGGCGGAGCGCTCTACGGTGCATTAACGGGTGATGGTAGCATTGGTAAAGATGCTTTATACGGCGCTGGGATTGGTGCTGGAGGTGCTGGCATAGGTAGTGCGCTTGGCGCTGGCGCAGCCGCTGATGGTGTTGTTCCTGGGGCTGTTGGGGCTGGTCCTGCTCCCACTGCTTTTGGTCTTTCCGCCCCTGCTGGTGTCTCTACTGCAAGTTTATATCCAAGCACCGCAGGTTTAACTGGCGGTAGTACTTTTGGTAGTTTAGTTGCTCCTGGCGCTGGCGCTAGTACTTTTGGTAGTTTAGCCGCTCCTACCGTATCTTCTTTAGAAGGCGCTGCTGGTTTAGGTGGTTCTAGTTTAGCTGCTTCAGCTGCTTCAGCTGCCCCCGCTAGTGCCCTTGCTAGTGGTTTTGATGCCGCTACAAGTTGGATGGGTGAACACCCAATTATGACTGGTCTTGGTGTTTTGGCAGGAGCTAATATGTTAGGTTTAAATAGACCAACACAAACCCAATTACCTTCCGGTTCTAGTAATACTATGAATACAGGTTACTACAAATTAAACCCAGCTACGTTTCAACCTAATCGTCCGCCAGTAACACAAAACCCTGTAATGCCAAGTTATAGAAATTATGTAACTGATCCTTATCAAGGACCAGGCATGGCGTCGGGCGGTATAGCTGGATATAGCGATAGTAATTACAAAGACATCATGGATGAAACAAATACCATGAATCAATACGAACAAATGTTAACTGGTAGACGTGCCGCATCGCAAGAAGCAGCTCCAGCATGGGTAGATAACCCTGGCATAGTACAAGATACTGACCCAAATACTAGAGATTTATCGGCCTATGAAGCAGCTAGATATAGAGCAGCTAAAACTTATGCTAATGCAGGGGCACCAACAAGTGCTGGAATAGGTATTGCTCCTCCTGTTTCTAATTACGGTCAAGTAAGTACAGACCCAGCTATGGTTCGTGCAGCTATAGCGCAACAGCAACAACAAGTACAAGGCGCTGCGCAAGGTGGCATTATGGGTTATAGCTTAGGAGGGTATGCAAGTGGTGGAAATCCCCGTTTACTTAAAGGTCCTGGCGACGGTATGTCTGATAACATCCCTGCTACTATCGGTGATAGACAACCTGCCCGCTTGGCTGATGGTGAGTTTGTTGTCCCTGCGGATGTCGTCTCTCATCTTGGGAATGGTTCTACTGACGCTGGCGCTAAAAAATTACATAGCATGATGGATAAAGTAAGAGAAAAAAGGACTGGAAAAAAGAAACAAGCTCCAGCATTAAATCCTAATAAGTTTATTCCAGAATGAGTTTGAGTATTAGAACAGTAGGGGCTGAAAGAATTGCCCAGCTGTTTCCGGCAGTTGAAGGTTTTATTGGTCAAGGGTTATCAAATACAGATGACTGTACAGTTGATCAAGTAAAACTTTTTTTAATGAATGGTACTTGGCAGTTGTTGGTAGTAATAGATGAAAAAAATCTAATTGTAGGTTGTTATGTTTTATCAATAGTGAATTCTCCTAACGATAGAACAGCTACAATAGTAGCAGCGGCGGGTAAAGGATTAGCGGGTCAAGAAATATTTGACCAAGTTTGTGAGTATGTAAAGGCATTAGGCGCTACTAGGGTTCAAGCATTAGCTAAAGAATCAGCGGCTAGATTATATGGACGTGTTGGCTTAAAAGAAAAAGCAATTTTGGTGGAGAAAAGATTATGGGCGGAGTAGTTAATGCAATTTTTGGTGGTGGCGGCGGTGGTGGTAGCTCAACTCCAGCTCCTGCTCAGTCTACTACGAGTAATGTCTATCAAACTAATATTCCTGAATATGCGCAACCCTATGTTCAGAATATGCTCAATGCCACGCAGGCACAATTGTTTCAGACTGACTCTAGCGGAAACATAACAGGATTTAATCAGTATCAACCCTATAGCGGGATGAACCAACAAGAACTACAGAATGCTTCTCAAGCAGTAGCAGGGTTTACACCACTTCAACAACAAGCTTTTAGTGGCGTTGCTAACTTACAAACTCCAGGTCAGTACGGTCAGGCTACACAAGGTACCAATATGGGTATCATGGGTTCTTATGGTTTAGCTGGTCAAGAAGCGCAAGCTGGTAATCGTTTGGCTCAACAATCTACAAATCCGTATGCTGTTGGTGCATACATGAATCCTTTTATTCAAAATGCTTTAGCTCCAGCAGAACAACAACTAAATCAACAGTATGGAATTGCTGGGTCACAAATGGCTGGACAAGCTACTGGACAAGGTGCTTTTGGTGGTACGCGCAGCGCGTTGCAACAAGGTTTAAATCAACAGAACCAGATGCTGGCACAAAACCAGCTAGTAGGTAATGCGTATAACCAAGCGTATCAAAATGCAATTAATCAAATGAACCAAGTATCCCAGCAAGGTTTGGCTGGACAGCAAGCGGCTATGCAAGGTATTGGTCAAGGTATACAAGGCTCTGGTCAATTGGCTAATATTGGTGGTCAACAACTCGGTGCACAACAAAACATTCTTTCTGCTCAAGCACAAGCAGGCGCAACCCAGCAAGCTAATGCTCAACAGATTATTAATCAAGGCATTCAAAACTATGCTACAGCGCAGCAATATCCTCTTATGGAGTTGGGCACTATGTCCAATATGTTGCGTGGCTTACCAATGCAGTCAGCAACAACCCAGCAATATCAAGCCGCGCCAACTGCATTAGCTCAAGGTGTAGGTATCGCTGGCACTGCCGCATCTTTGGCAGCGCTAGGTAAGAAAAAAGGTGGTCTACTTAAAACTAAAAAAATGGCTGCAGGTGGTATTGCTAGCTATGGCGCAGGTGATGTTGTTGATAGTACCAAGTATGACTTAATGGACATGCCAACTCAAGACTTGCAAAAAGAACTGGCTTCAACTAGCAGCGATACTATTAAGAGCCAAATTAAACAGATTCTTGCAATGCGCGCTGGCGCACCTATGGCTGGTGGCGGTATTGTTGCCTTTGCTGATGGTAATGATGGTCAAGCAGTTAAAGAAGATCAAGCTTATTCACAACCTGCTTCGCTTAGCCCAATGCAACAAAGACAAGCGGCTATAAGCGCAGTTAATCAAGCATTGCCCGAACCTACAGTGCCTGCAGATTACAGAGGCAGTATGAGTCAGTATTTAAATGAGCCAGCTACAAAACAGCTGATGCAAAATAGACAGATTGCTTTAGACGCAGTTAAACAAAATAACCCCGTTAATACTGCTAATCCAGCATTTGCACAAAACCAAGCACCATCTGGTTCTATTATGTCTGCTCAAGCAGCTCCTGCTCCAACTACTACACCTGCCGCCGCTCCTGCCCCAGCCGCTACCCCTGCTACGCCTCAACCCGGTATTAAACAAGCGTCTCCACAACAGGCACAGCCACAGGTAGATACACATAAAGCTATTGAAACTCACGCTGCTAAAGAAATTACACAGAAAATGAGTGACCCAAATATTAAGAGTTGGCAAGATTTATTGATGCCCGGCAAAGATTATATGCAAGCTCAATTAGCTGATAAAGCCGCTTATGTTGGTGATCCTAATGTAAAAGGACAAGTAGCTGCTTTGGAGCAACGCCGTATTCGTGAACAAAAATCTGCTGATACTAGAGATGCGCTTATTAGAGCGCAGTTGTTTGCAAAGATGGGTACTACCCCTGGATCATTTATTACTGCTGCATTAACCGGTGTTCAAAGCGCTATCCCAGGTATGATTGCTAGCAGAGATAAACGCGATGAAGCAATGAACCATATTGATGATGCTATTTCAAATGTTTATAAAGCTGATAGAGCTGAGCGCGCTGGCAACTGGGAAGATGTTGAAAAGCACCAAGAAAAAACGATTGAGGCAACTATCAATGCCTACAAGACTTTCTTTGGCGCTAAAGCTGAAATGATAAAAGCCAACGCCGAAGCATCTAAAGTTGATGGTGAAGGCGGCGGCAACAAGAGCTTAAATAATTTATTAACCCGTAGAAACTCTTTAAATCAAACTATTACTACTAGAGAAAAAACGCTTGGTACTGATATTATGTTGGCTAGACAAATTAATAGTCCAGATGCAAATACTAAAAAACTTGCTACAGAAGCTAAAGCTCGTATTGATAAAGCTATGGGTGATTTGTATGAACAAAGAGATCAATTAAATCAACTAATTAACAAACATCCACAAATGCAAGGTATTACTAGCGGTACAACTCAAGCTGGTTCTATTACTCCTCCTGATGCGGCAATTGCGGCTTTAAAAAGCAATCCAAAACTAGCAGATCAGTTTGACGCAAAATTTGGTAAAGGTTCAGCGGCTAAAGTGCTAGGTAGCTAATATGGCAAACTACTTTGATCAGTTTGACGAAGCTAAACCTTCTGAAAATTATTTTGACCAGTTTGACGAAAAACCTAAAGCTGATTCTTTAGGACGGTATAAAGCTGACACCACTGTAAAACCACAAGAAGGTCCTGTACAGGTAGGCGAAGATGCGCCTGATTTTACTCGTGGCTTTGCAAATACATTAGGTAACCTTCAACAAACATACGGCGGCGCTAAGGTATTAGCTGGTAAAGCTTTAGGTAGTAAAGAACTTATGCAGTCTGGTCTTCAAAGTATGAAAGAAGGCGAAGCTAGAACAGAAGTTAAAGCTACCGATGATTTAACCGAAGCCTACAAAAAAGGTATTGGTACAGTCTTAACAGATTGGCTGCCATACCAAATAGGCGCTGGCGCTGGAAACATAGTAGAAACCCTAGGTATGATGGGTATTGGAGCCACTGTTGGTGCTGTTACCGGCGGTGGAGTAGGCGCTTTACCTGGCGCTGTTGGTGGTTTTTTAGAAAAAAGTTTAGCTGAAAAAGGTATTCAGATTGCGGCTAAAAAGATATTAGAAACAGAAGGCAAAGAAGCTGCTGAGGCATACGTAGCTAAACATGCCGCAGAAGCCCTTACTGATATTCAAGCTAAAGCAGCAGCGCGTACCGCTGCCAAATCTATTGGTAGTAACTTAGGTCTTGCATCTGAAGCCGCATTACATGGAGCCGGTGAAGTAACCCAGCAAGCAGTTAACCAAGCGCAAGCCGAAGGTCGTGACCCTACAGATATTGATTTACAACGAGTTATACCTGCTGCCCTTGTTCACGGCGTAGCAGATTTCTTTACGGAAAAAATTGGTTTGCATGCTTTAGATGGTATGGCTTCAAACGCATCTGGTTCAATGATTAAAGACATAGCCAAAGCTATTGCACTTACTGGTACTAAAGAATTAATTCCCGAAGAAATTCAAGAGATTGCGCAACGTTATGGCGCTAATATGTCATTAGCAGATGCAGATGCATTAAAAGATTATTTAAACACAGCTGGAGCTTCATATGCTATGTCAGTCGCACCTGCTGGTATTGGTGGGGTACGTACACATTTAGCTGGCAGAATACCTACAGCACCTGCTGATTCTAATGCAAAAGGAATTGAAGACGTTAAACAAGATTCTCAAACAGTAGATCCAAGTCTACAAGACCCATTACTGCATTCCACTGTGGATGAAAATGGTAACCCTGTAGATAATCCAGATGTAGTATCACAAGAAACACAGGAGACTAAAAATGTCGGAACAACAACTGTCGCTGGAACAGATAGAACTGGCACTGAAGTACCTGGACAGCAAGGAACAACAACTGCCGGAGGAGCTACCACCACTGACGCTGGAGGATTGGGTGGAGTTAAGCCATTTGTTGACTTGTCTGAAGCAGGAGAAGGACCAAAGCGCGCTACACTAGAAGAGAAAGTTGAAGAACAAAAAGCAGGGCAAAACTTAGGTACTGAAGAACAAAAACCTTATTTAACTACTCAAAGTGTATATAGCGCACAGGCACCGGGAGATGTTGACACAGGTATTAATCATGCCGGACATGAGCAAGCATTTGATGCTTACGATACCGTTGACTATAAAAATGGTGTATTACCAGAACTTAAAACAATAGCTGAAGAAAAAAATAAACAGCAACAAGAAAAGCGCGATAAATTAGCTGCGCAAATGAAAGATAACGGCGAAAGTCCTAAAGCCATTAAAGCTGCTTTAGCACAAATAAAAGATTTTAAACCTGGGGCACCCCTTGAGTTTATGTCTGAACAAGAGCTAGTAGATTTATATGACAAGCACTCTGGCAAAACTAATTTTGATAAGAGTGAAGCCACTACCCGCAAAAAAGACCAAGAGTCTCGTAATCAGTTTGTAAGTACGTTAGAGACTTTACAACAAGCCAAAGTTAATGCTGTTGCGCAACGTTCTTTCGCAGATGAAGTTATTGCTGGAGAACGCCGTAAGAAACAAACTACTGAAGCTGACCAACGTAAAAATAGAGAAAAGAAGCAAAAAGATAAAGCGTTCTTTGATGTACAACAACAGCTAGAAGAAGCCAAAACAGACGTAGCTGAGCGTGAAAAACAAGCAAACGAAGCCGCTGAAAAAGAAGCTAGTGAAGAAAAAGATTTAGAACAGACAGCTAAAGAAGTATCTGCCGCCGCTGAAAAAGTATTGCCTAAGAGAGAAAAGACTCCTTCTTCTCCTAAAGAAAGAACTGTATCTAAACGGATACAGAATATTACACAGGCAATTAAAGATAAAAGCTTACCAGCTTTATTAAAAGCCGTTGGCGGAACAAGACGTGGCAGTGATCCAGCTACCGTTCAGATTGCTAATATATTTGATAACTTACTAGCTACATTTACTACTAATACTAAGATTCAATTTGGTGAAGTAGAAAATGGTGCACCCGGTAAATATGATCCAGCTACTGATACTATTACCATTCAAGGTAATGACGAACAAGGCTATACAGGTAAACGTGCATTAGATGAAACTGTATTACATGAAGTATCGCACTCCGTGCTGGACCACGTATTTGATAACCCAGAAGCTTATATTAAATCTTTGCCCGGTGAAAAACGTAATGAAGCGCGCGCCGCATTAAACAGACTAAACAATAACTATAAAAAGATTAAAGCTAAGTTTGGTAGTAAATATAATATTGATACGATAAAAGAATTTGCTGCAGAGTTCTGGTCTAATTCTAAGTTCCAAATGGATTTGGCGTTGATGCCGTCTGAATCTACTTATGCTCCAAAAGACAATATGTTTACGGCTATTGTTAGAACTCTTGCAAACGTATTTGGTGTAAGTAATAAAGACGAAGCGGTAAACTTTAAAGAAGTTGCTGAAGATTTAGCTAGACTTATCTCAGCGCCAAGCGAAGGCATTACTGGTAAAGAAGTTTCTTATGCTAAACAAGCCGAAGATAAACTAAGGGATGAAGGCAATATTATGCCAACCCCCGGTGAAAAATCAGACTACGAAGTGCCTTTAGAGCAACAACCTAAAAACGTTAAATACTTTAAAGACTTGTTATTTACCCGCGCTGGTTGGAGAAGGATTGCTACAAAGGTACAAAATGAACGGTATGAAGTTAAGCACTGGCAAGATGTTCTTGATATGGCTGGAAAGATTTACTATGAAGGCAAAGATAAGATCAATAATATCTATGGTCAGCTAACACTTGCTACTGGGCGCGGTAAAAATTTATTTAATTCTATGGTTGAAGGTCATTATGAGGCTTTAGACCAATCTATCTATAACTTATCTAAAGCAGTAGGTCTAGATATTTCTGGTACTTTAGATATGATGCACCGTGTTTTAGAAGGTTTGCATGACCAAGAACGCCGTCAAATTAAATATTTAATGATAGCTCCTTTATCAGAAAAACCTGTATTAAAACAAAACGGCAAAATGATTAGCCCCGCTGAACGCCGTTCACAGATATTTAAATTGTTAGATACTAAGAGCTTAACTGAAGTCCAAGCTAAACAGCTACGTAATGAATTAAATGCCATTGTTAAAAAGTATATTGATCCATTAGGTGAAAGTCCCCGCCAAGCTGTAGATCAAAATGGTAAACGATTAGGTGTTGATACAAATATTGATGCCCCAATTTACAACGTAACTGGTATCACCGCAGAAGCAGCTAAAGAACGTGTTCGCCAATACGAAGCGTCGCCACACAAAGCTCAGATTGATGAAGTTAGAAAACATATTAAAGCGCTACACCATACTACTACTGAGCTTAATAAGATGGCTAACTATTGGTCACAGCCAGTAACCAACCGTGTAAATTTCTATGGGTTTGATAATTATGTACCGTTAGAGGGCATTGACAAACACAACAAAGAAGATGAAGCACTAGACTTTGATAGCAAGCGCATGGGTCGTGAATTGCAGGATGTAGCCCATTCATTCGACGGTCGTATTAGCGTATCTAATAACCCAGTATTACAGACTATGTCTAACGCAACCCGTGCCGCTATGCGGGCTGGTCGTAAAGATTTAACTCAGTCTATTAAAAATTCTTTAAAGAAAGATGACAAATTAAATCCACATGGTCAAGGCATTCTGTCTGGTAGTGTAATGAAACACATTACATTTGAAGAACGTCGTGATGAGAACGTGCTTAAAGAAATCCCAAGAGAGAATACTGTATTCCATTACAACGAAGATGGCAGTATTGATATATTAGAGATCCGTGATCTTAAATTACGTGAAGCAATCCGCCGTACTTATAGAAATAGCAGCCCGTTAGTAGACGTTGCCAACAGCGTAACTAGCAAATTAGGTATGCTTCATACCCGTTATAACTATAACTTTGCGCCTTTAAACTACGTACGCGATACATTAACCAACGCTTGGGCTATCGGCGCTGAGCTTGGTCCTACCCAGTCCGCTAAGTTCTTGGCACAGGTAGCATCTAAAGTAACTCAAGGTAGTTTGCCAAAAGCCATGAAAGTGGCAGCGTTGTATGAAAGTAAAGACTTTGACCAGATTAAAGCTTTAGCTGATAGAGACCCAACCATTAAGGATATGTATGACTTTATCCAGCAAGGTGGTATGGTCAACTACATCCAAGGTATCTCTCTTAAATCTAACTTCCAACAACTACAAAAAGAAATTGGTCGTTCTGGTGTAATGCGTAACATTGCGCAGTGGAATAAGTATGTAGATATCTGGACTGACATGTTTGAATTGTCTAGCCGGTCCGCTGCATTTGCCGTCGCTAAGCAGAATTTTATACAACACGGAATGGATGAGAAAGCGGCTACAACTAAAGCTGCTGAGTATGCTAAGAACTTAGCTAACTTTGAACAAGTCGGTGAGCATGGTAAAGCGCTAGGCGCAGTCTTTATGTTCTTCCGCCCATCAGCAACAGGCGCTGTCCGTGCCATTGAAGCTGCTGCTCCGGCATTCCAAAAGGTAGATAACGTAATGCGTACCCTACCTTCAAACTTAAGTGAGCAAGATAAAGCTACATTTAAACAGAACTTCTTAGAGCGCCAAAAGAATGCTCAGTATATGTTGACCGTCTTAATGGGTCTTGGCGCAATGGCTTACACTATGTCTATGATGATGGCTCCAGACGACGAGTTAAATCGTAATAGAGTAATGACTGATGATCCAGCACAGTGGACACGCTTTGCTCGTTTCTATTCGCCTTTTGGTAAGGAGCCACTACAGCTTCCTTGGGGCTTTGGTTTAGGTTCTTTTGCGGCGGGTGGCGCTCAACTGGCTATGGTTACAACTGGACATCAATCTATTGGCGGTGCTTTAAATAATATACTGACACAGATTTCTTTAGATTCGTTTGTACCTATCCCAGTATCCCGTATGAACATTGCTGATAATCCAGCGCTGTGGATGCTTGATTCTTTGACGCCTAGCATGTTACGACCAGCTATGGAGTTTGTGGTTAACAAGAACGGATTAGGTCAAAGTATTTATAACGACTCTAACCGCCGCATGGGCGATGCTTATGTAGGTGGCGATAACATCCCAGTAATCTATAAAAACATGGCTCGTTACTTAGCTAACGCTACAGATGGGGCTATCGACTGGTCGCCTAATAGTATTTATTTTCTTGCCAATAGCTATGCAGATGGCCCGGCACGTGTTATTGAATCTACTGTAAATGGCATGTATTTAATGTCTGGTGAAAAACAATACAAGAGCTTAACCGCGGGCGCTAAGCAAACACCTTTTATTGGTTCATTTATTGGCGCAGCCCCTAACGTAGATAGCCGCGAGTTTACTGCCGTAGAAAAACAAATACAAGATTTGTCAGGCAAAGTAAATATGTTTAAAACTGACCCAGTGCAGTACGCTAAGTTTTTAAGCAGAAACCCAACAGCTGAAGCTGTAGTAGAAGTCTACAATAAAAATATTGGTGAGCTTAATAAATTACGCCAAGAAGGTAAGGCTATACGCTTGATGCAGATATCCCAAACAGATAGAGACGTTCTATTAGATATGAATAAGCAAGAACAGAACTTGGTTAAATATAACTTAGTCCAAACCTTTAAAGCTTTTGGTATTAAACCCTAGGCGGTGCGCCAGCAACGTACCCCTAGGTATCCTTCTTTACTTGTAACAAAGCTCTTTACACGTATTCCAGCGCGCTTAGCCCCACAATCTACAGAATAAATTAACTCCGCAGGACGAAGGGTAGGAATAAAAAAACTATCCCCAACTCCCATGCCCTCAAACGGTAGCAACCACTCTGGCTCAATGATCTGGTTCGGACTTATCATCTAAGAAATCATTCTTAATTAAATACACATAAGATGCTTGGGAGTTAGTTGTTGCTTTCCACCCAGTTTCCAAATGCTTTCTATCTACTTTAAGTAGAACACCACGTTCTTTTAAGTCTTTCTCAAACTCTCTAGTAGACATCTTGCGTTTATTTAAATACTCTTTAAGCGCTTCTTTAGATATGCGAGTAGGTTCATCCGTAGCAACCCTAGCAACTAACTTACCGCGCGGTTCGTCAATTACCTTACCATCTTTAAGGCGTAGTATGTTACCCATATTCTCATATATAAAGTCATTAAGAACCGCAGTAAAGTCATTGGCATTGATCTTAGAAATGTTTTGTTTCATGTAATTCAAAGTATCAATAGTCTTCTTATAAATATGTTCTATGTCATAGTCAAGAATACCCGCGCCAACTACAATCTCAGCCGCAGCAAATGTACAAGATATAAAGTTTTTGTAATAACGATAAGACGCATCGCCTTGAGTATCGTCTGTATAACGCTTACCCCATTTGGCTAACCTTGCCATAACTTCTGGTGTACTTAACTTAAACAGTTCTTTAATGAACATAGGGCCTGCATGACCATAGTTAAATCTAAATGGATCAAATATCTTTCTGCCCAGCTCATCGCCTTCTGGTCCTTTAAGGGCATCTGGTTGCTCTATATAAAGCTCTGCGTAGCGCGCTCTTTCACCATCAGGACTATTTCTAAAGCGCTCAATCTTACCCTCAATAGAGTCGTTAGTAGTTAGAATACCAAACAGCGAGCAATTTAATGAGTGTTCACGCTCTGCGTTTGCAGAAGATTGCATCCTAATTTTGGCTGAGCCTTGAGATATCTTATGGATGAGTTGCGATAATACTTCTGGGTCCTTGTTAGTTACCTCGTCAAGACCAAAGACCATACTATGCAAAGCTACAAAACGCTGCACCAAGCCGTTATCTGTACTATCAAATACACATAGAGGCTTAGGACTACCAAACGTGCTGACAGCCGCATACATGGCTCCAGTCTTACCATTACCTGATCTACCATATAAACCTAGGGTAAACCCTCCCTGGTCAATAAATTCTAACAATGGAGAACCGAAACCCGATAGGCAAATTAAAGCATGCAACTCAAAGCCAGGTCGTTTTAACTCATGGGCAGTTTCTTGCCACTTCTCAAATGTACCTATAGGCTCAAAGTATTTTGCCAACTGCTTAACATAAGGCGATACAGGGGCTTCAACTGATTGGGTAGAAGATATGATTTCATTTTCACCAGCAACAAAAGTACGAGATTCCCATTCCTTACTAGTACGCCCTATTGACCAGCCAAACTGCATACGCATCTGCTGAGCTTTACTAATATTAATCATGTACTGACTCCACTTCACAAGATACTCTTGGATATTATTAATGTATTTAGGTGTATAGATTACCTGATGGAATGCCAAAGTCTTTTTAAGGTCTTCTAAACCATATACTGATTTCATAGGTAATAAAAATTCTTTTAGTCCATCGTTAGGAAGAATCAAATTCATCGTCATACACTCACCATCTAGAGGACTAAATAGTCTACGCGTCGGATAAAGAATGTGGGCAAGTATCTCTACTGGGTCTTCGTAATGTACCTGACCTTTCTTATCTTGCTTCGGTGGCGGAGTGTAATAAATACCACCAACTTCTCCACGAATGTATGGCTTTAAATAGTCTGGGAAGACTGGAATTTTTTGGGTATTCTGTGTCTGCCGAACTGGCTCCGCTTCATTGGTTTTTTCAAAGAGGGCTGAGATTGCTTCTGGGATTGGTTCGACTCTTGGGGCTTCGGCAACGATTGAAGTTTCTTCGGTTGCTTCCTTAATAGTCTTGCCCAAAACGATAGGTGTATGAATCTTTCCACGATGTTTGCATCCTTTGCATCTGTCAGGGTTTTGGCTAGCCAAGTACTCGCAAGTCTGTGGTTTGCCGCGTTTAATAAACTCAAGTTTCTTTTCTTCTACTTGTTTCTCTGTGTAGTCTGGGTGATCTTTAGATACCTCATGAATCATCTTATCTCCGTCTGCACAGAAATAAGCGATGTTCATACTGGAGAACCAGTCGTCATAGCCAAGCGTATCAGCGTTTTCTAACCAATACTTAACTTGGGCGCATCCGTCACCAGACAGCGAACGCTGGGCTATTTTATAAAAGTCCCACTGGTAGTTATCTACCCGTTTCATAGCTAGCGTATCTTCATCTAACCCCCTGCGTACATTCGCAAATGGATCTTGAGCTGGCTGGTCAGTTTCGACCTCATCCATAAACTTCTTAAACTCATCAAAGTCATAGACTGTTATCTCTTCATCCAACACAGTAGCCATAATTGGTGGCGTGTATCTGTAGTTAAATGTATCAGGACAACGCATCAACCTAGCGCCATCTGCTGTCACTGATGTATCTATAGCTATGTGTTTAAGGCATAAAGATTTAAACTTCTCGGCTAAGGGTTTCCATTCTTCATAGGGTATATCCCTATCCATAACCCAATAGGCATGAAGTCCGCCACCCGAATCAATGCAGGTAGGTTTAGGTAGTTCCGTTGCGCTAAGTAATTGTTGAAGGGCTTCTAGCGTACCCTCTTTGTCATCGTATGAATTTTTGCCGTGTGTATCTATGTCAATAAAAAAAGACCTAACATAAACACAACTCTCTGCTTTCCTACTAAAACCTTCAAATGATGCTGGCGCTACATATACGTTTACTTTCTTCTTTTTAAACTTCTCAACTAATTCAAATACATCTTCAAGTGTTTCTGCAAAGCGGTTCGTTATTTTGTTGTTATTCGGATCTATACCACTTACACAATAAACACCCTGCGATGGCAATGCTTTCTCGTAAAATTGTTTTAACATATGCGCAGAGTCTAAAAAGCCGAGATATCCTCGGCTCGGTTATAAGGCTAGGGTTTCCCCTAGGGTTAAATCTTTTCGCCTATCATTTCCTCAATATAAGCCTTAGCTTTAGCGGTTGTCTTGGCTGGCAATATTCCGTCATCCAAATCCTTTTCAACTAAGTCTGTAAATGTAGCAACTAATTTGCGGTTTTTATCACGGATAGGTTTGCCACGGAACCAGCTATGAATCGTCATACGAGTAACTTCTAGCGCAACGGCTACATACTTTGCCGGCAGGTTTGCTCTTATACAAGCCTTCGCTAGCTGAACCCCAGTGGTATCAAAAGGTCGCAGTGTTCCCAACTCATTAATAAATTCTTTGCTATACGTCCGTGGCATTCTGTTTCCTTACTTCTTAGACCATTTTTTAACTATATCCGACACGTCGGATGCCTTCTCACCGGCGGATGCTTTTGACTCCCGCTTGACTGGCTCTGCAACTTCCTCTGGCTGGGCAACTTCTGCATCACCAGTAGAGTCGGTTTGGAATACGTTCAGCTTGATAGCTGCTTCTGCCGCTGGGCTTTTGGCTTGACGGGCAATGATTTCCAAATCACCATCTGGTACTGCACCAACCGGAGCAAACAATACTTTTGGTGTAGGAGATTTTGTATCGAAAGCCATCTTAGTTACAACCCGGCCGGCTGACACATTGTGTGACGCTAAGTGCTGGATGTAAGGACGGAAAGGCCAACGACCATTATCTTCTTTACCAAACGCTGAGGTAGCTGGTAGGACTAACTGCATAACATCACCTGCTGGATCGTTCGGTAAAACGACTGCGGTGCGCCACGACAGTTTGCATTTTGTGCCTAAACCATTATCGCCTGAACCTTTAGCGCTATTGGGACAAGATAAACAACTAGATGATGCTGGAGTTTTTACGTCCGCATCAGGCTTTTCAGAATCAGATGACCAGCAAGCTGGGCTTACCTTCTCACCTTCTTTGTAGCCTTTGTCATAAAACATACGTGAGGCTTTGTGTGCCATTTTTACTATGATGACATTCATGTAACGGTCTTCGATTGCACCGATTTCTTTGCCACCTGCATACTTGCGGAATACTCCGCCTTTGATTGAAATACGTTTATTGCTTTGGCGATTACCACCAGCAACGGCAAGTGTATCTTCATCCAATCCACCTACATTTGCCAGCGCGCCAAGTTCACTAAGATTAACTAACTGTGTACTCATGTTTACTACTCCTTTGACTTAATTAACTTTAGAGGTTGGTTTACGGACAACGATTGTAAACTCCCTCATAACATTCACACCGGGCGGCAAACCTTCGTCTGCATGCTCAGCCATGAATTCCTTGAAATTGCCCTGATGAATACGAGCCTCATACAACTCTACGGCATCATGCTCACGGACAAAGTCATCAAACGCTCCTCTGTCTGACAACGTAAATCTTTCCTTCAACGACTTAATGATTGTGCCTTCTTCGGTCTTAATGCTTGTTGCATTGGTGTCGTTACAGATACCTAGCATTTGTTGTTCCAAGAGGGCTTGTTCATTGTGTAATTCTTTATCTTTTTCTTTCCAATCGGATTCCATTTTTTCACGTTCGGATCTAATTGTCAAGTAAATTTTTACTAATTCATCTAAGGTTGTATCACTCATCTTCTATACCTAACTCCTCTTTGTACAGGTCAACTAGCTTCTCGTGGTTATCAACTTTGTTCTGCAACATGGAATACATTTTTCGTTCTATTTCAGAGCCTTGCAAATGTACGACAGTCATTTTGTTAACCTGACCTACGCGGTCAATACGAGCTACGCACTGCAGATATGTTTCCACACTCATGACCGGCGACCAAAAAACAACAGTATTAGCGGCGGTTAGAGTCACACCATGCGATGCAGCTTGTGGTTGAATAATTAGAACTCGTGGAAATTCTGACATTTGAAACCTACTAATAATTTCAGACCGCTCTCTAGCTGACACGTCTCCACTAATAATTTCATTAGAGATATTATTAGCTTTTAAATGGTTTGAAACCAACTGTATAGTGTGACGATACGGAACAAAAATAATAACCTTGTGTAGCGTCTCATCTATCACTTCCATTAATGCATTAAGGCGGGGACTAATATCAAACTCTATGACTTCATGGGTATCGGTATAAACCGCACCGCCCGAAATCTGTAACAACTTAGTTAACTTAGACGCCGCATTAACTGCACTAATCTTTTCACCCGCCGCTTCGATAAGCATTTGATTCTTAATGGCTTGGTAGTATTTGTTGACCTGTGGTGTAAGTGGGACTACACGGGTTTGGTATGTTACATCAGGTAAGTCTAAGCATTGTGCTTTCTCAAACCTAATAGCTGGTTGTAGCGCTTTATGCACATCATTTCTTGCCGTTGGCTTGGGCATATACTTAAACCTAGATACTTGATACATGACTTTATCTCGCCATGCCGTATAGAACTTAGGAACATTTCCTGGGCTGACCAAACGCGCCAAGCCATACGCATCTAGTGGTGACTGAGAAGCTGGTGTACCAGTAAGCATCCAAAGCCTTGTTGAGGGTGTAATTAATTTTGCTAGCGTCTTCCAACGCTTAGTCGTAACTGTTTTATAAGCGTTAGCTTCATCAATTACTATCAGGTCAAACCCTGCATTTTTAATATCTTCTTGCACGATGCCTACACCATCATAGTTAATGATGACAAACTCATAAACACCGTTAATAATTTTCTTGCGTTTCTCTGCATCGCCATACGCTACCGCCACACTTCTGTGCATGGATGTTTTAAAGATATCAGCTTGCCAAGCTGAATACATAATAGATAGCGGACAAATAACTAAAACTCTTTTAACTAAACCCTGTTGCATTAGGTAGTCAGCCGCCCAGACAACTGAAGAAGTTTTACCTGTACCCGCTTCGTTAAAACAGAACGCGCGTTGATGTAATGATAGGAACGCTGCTGTAACTTCTTGGTGTTTAAAAGGTGTGTGTATTCCGGGCCACTTGTAATCTTTTTGTATCGGTGAAGGAACTTTATCGCCATAGACTTTGACCATATGTTGCATTTCTTCAATGCCCCAATAAACCAATAGTTCAGCGTCATCCCCGTTATTCTCCAAGACTTCACTTCTTTCAAGGTAGTCAGTAACGAGGGGTACTCTGTCAGATTTTATTTTAAATTTAATTGCTTGCTGATCTACAATTTCCACAACTATCCTTTAACTATATATAACGTCGACCCCTTACGGGGGTTAGTCGGTTGAGCCTGACGCGCCAAGGAGAAGTACAAAGACTTCAAAAACACCGCCCAACTGACATGGTTGTTTTACCTATGAAGAAAAAAACCAATAAAAATCTTCAATGTCTACTCATGCCTAACGACACAACTTTTACTTCTTAAGCTTTACTACCTTACTTAATTTCTTTTCGCCTTTTTCGCCTTTAGATTTCTCAGAAACCAAGTTACCTTTCGAGTCCCTTTTGAAAGAACGATTACCATGCGCAGTTTCAATAAATACACCAGCTCTATTTGAGCCACCTTTATCCAAAGCCTTAACGTGCGCAACATCTTTGCCTTCACGAATATCTGCTTTACCGTTTTTATTCTTGTCTGCAAACTTTTTATCAATAGCGCGGCGAGCGCGTTGGCGTTCTGCACGGCGAGGTTCTTCACCTCGAGCTTTCTCTTGTTGATATTCTTTTTTATATGGTCTAGGTTTATTAACATATGGCATATTATTTCACTTTCTTTCTAGAGCGCTTAGTAACAGTATCGCTAGCTTCTTCGGGTCTAGGTTTGTACGCATCAATCGCTTTGGTAAGCATAGCAACAAGCCCCCACTGCACAAGGACTTCGAGTCCTTCTTTGTCAAACTTAACTTCAGCGTCGGCAGAACCATCTTTGTTTTCCTTAATAATTTGTACTCGAATATCCATTATCGTTCCTTGTAAGGTTGACAGCATCATATACTTGACGAGCAATTTTCATTACGTATTCAATATCATTTACGCTTAACTGTCCCATCAACTGCAAAATTTTTATCACTGCAATATCGTTATCTAAAGAGGTAGGTTTTACTAACGACTCAATCATTATCTTTCCTTATGAAACTCACAACTCTTGACTGGACACCAGCCACACAAAGGAGTAGGGTTTGGATTCCATATATTATTTTCGTATGATATGTTTAATCTTTCAAGGTCTGTACTAAAATAACTCCATAGTTTTGGAATCTGATGCCTAGAATATTCCTCATCCATAAAGCTTTCGTGCATTACAAATAACAATCCAGCTTTAATTCTTTGCACTTCGGGGAAGTGGGCAAAAGTCATCAATGCCATTAACTTCAACTGCTTGGGGTCAGGATAACGATTAGAACCAGTCTTGTAGTCAATAATATACGCTTGCTCTCCATCTACAATTAACAAGTCTACGATACCCCGAACCCATCTATCTTTGTCAGTGAACCCGCATGGCGACTTATCTGCTTTCAAAGCCATTTCATGCTCAGGATATTTAGTTCCTTTAATAGCAATTAATTCATCCAATACGGGTTTAAATCTTTGGTAGTTCTTCTCTAAGGGTTTACCCTCACGAACATAGTCTTCGCATGCCTTATGGACAACAGTCCCGTATAGCATCTGCTCAGTTTGTTTCTTTTCAAACCGCTTTAATACCTTAAGTTCCTGATATTGCCGAGGACAATTAACATATTCTTTTAGAGAGGAGAACGACCAAGTAAAGTTCATGTTGACATATTACATTGTTTTAAATAATTTTCAAGCCATTCGTAATATTTTTTCATTTCTTCTTTTAGCAATTTCTCAATCATAGAATATCTTCCTTATCAATACCTCTTTTAAACAATTCTTTACGAATCTTCTTGAACGCGTTTTTCTCAATATTATTAACTGTCTGTCGGCTCACCCCCAATACAATAGCTACTTCTTCCTGAGTCATTTTAACTACTGGCTCTTCTAAATCTAAAAAGCCATAAAAAGGAATTGGCTCTTTCATTTAATCTTTTTCTTGGCTAATCCGCCAGCCTTACGCAGGTCGCTTGAATGTAACTTCTTGATATCTTTGTCTTTTATTTGACCAGCTTTTTTAGCAATCTTCGCGGCTTCTTTACGCTTAACAAACTTATCCTCATTAGTAACAAAGCCCCGCTTTGCGTTCTTGTCTTTGATATGTTCTTTGGCTTCTAGCTGGTCATGCGCCCACTTCTTTGAAGGAGCTTCTATGATAACACCAGTCTTTTTATCTTTAACCGCAGGGGCTATAATTTTCTTAGGCACTTGATTTTCCTCAATAAATTTGTCTTCTTCTCTTAGGGCAACTGCAATAGCCCATTGTAGTGTTTCCCAACTATCTCTTTGCATAACGACAGTCACATATTCTTGACCGCGTCTTATATTATCAAACATTTCTGACAAAGTTTTCGCTTGCCATTTCTGTTGTTTTTTACTAGCATTTTTAGGCTTTTTATGCTTACCCATTAGCTCTCCATTCTTCCATATCTCCGTAATTAAGTCCATAGTGAGCTTCACAAGCTACGGGTAAATCCTTAGCCCAGTCTGGTGGGGTAGACATGACCTCGACAATCCATGCACAAGCCTCATCTACCTCATCTTCGGGAACTACGCACACCGCAGCGTCGTGGACAGTTAGCACTGGTCTATAACGCTCTGTAAGTTTAATCATCTGCTGACCCACAATAATCCTAGCCAACGCTTGAACTACGTTTTCCACAACTGACCCGCCCCATAATGACACGGGGCCTTTTCGTGATTTGTATTGGTATCCGCCTTTAGATTCATCAGTGATCTGTAACTCAGGATAACGTATGTATAACCCGTTAGGTAGCTCAATACCTTCTTGCACAATCCTTACGCATCTGTGCTTACCATAGTAAAAAGGTTTTTGTTCGGGTTGCCAATCGGCTAATTGTTTTAACGCTTTATCTCCTTCGCGCCACAGCTTAACAATCATGTCGTTGGTATCTCTGTATAGTTTAACTATTTGCTCACACTTTTCTATTTCCAAATCAGCCCCAGGCGGACTAGTCTTTAGCGTGTGTTGTAACTTTAATCCGCCAGTACCATATCCAAGACCGAGAATGCAGGTTTTACCCACGAACCTTTCAATAGGGTTTTCTTTAGTGATAGGTCTCTCATATATTTTCGACGCAAATGTGGAGTAAACATCATTTCCCAGTTTGAAGTCTTGAACCAAGTCGGTCTGACCCGAAAGCCAAGCAAGAACTCTTGCCTCAATCTGAGACGAGTCGCAGTTGATAATCGCGTAGCCCTCGGGGGCAACCAACGCTTTCTTAAGAGCCTTTTTCTTTGCGTCGCGGGACGGCAGATTTTGGAAGTTAACCTTGTCCGACCCCGCCCAACGACCCGTGTGCGCCCCGTAATATTTGAGCGGTATTGGTAATCTTCCTTTGTTTCTACTTCCAACATCAATGAATCGTTCAATCCTACTCTCCTCAATAGTAGACTTAGTTCCCAAACGCACCGCAGCGAGTTGTTGAATTATTGGATCTTCGTGTTCGAGTAAAGACATAAAGCCCGTATCATTTTTTGCCAGTGCAAAAGTCAGTTTGCCAGTGGTCTTGCTTTCTTTCATTGGGACTTCAACACCAAAGCTCTCCAACACCGCAGCGAATTGTTTATTGCTTGCTAATTTCTTACGAACTTCTTCTTCGCTTTCACATTGCAAGGTAACTTTAAGTGTCCCTAATAACTGTAATTTCTCATGCTTTAATTCTTCCAGCCTTTCATTGAGCAACGCATCATCAACCTCTAAGATCGGGTTAATAAACATGCGTAAGGTCATGTCAATCAAAGAAAGCTCATCAGGTGGAAACGCGCTCGACAATACTTGGAAGAGCTTAAAAGTTAGCTCTACATCGTTTTTACAGTATTCGCCGTATTGGGCAAGGTCGCTATTTGTGAAACCAGTTATATTCTTGCCTTTTGCGTCAAGGACTTCAGTTCCCTTTTTACCCAAGTTATAACGCTCGGCGAGGTAAGCCAATGACCCACCTACATCGACACCATTGGTAGCCCGACCCATGCAAAGAGTATCTAGGTATAGCGCTGGTTTTATGCCAAAGCGCCAAGCAAGGATTGCACCATCGAACATCGTGTTGTGGCAAAGTAATGCGCTATCTTTCCACGGGAGCGTGGATAGGTATTTTTGAACCTCGAGGTGTGAGCCAGAAAACCATTCAGCCACACCATCGCCAACCTTAACACCAACACCGACTACTTCAAATCGTTTGTCCCTGATGTATTCCTCAGTCGTTAGCTTAGATAGTGAATAGTCTTGAGCGTAATAAGTTTCAAAGTCCAGCGTAATTATGTTCATTAAATAAGAGGGTGTATAGTTACAAAAATAGGGAGTCAAGTATAAACCTAACTCCCTAAGGGTTAATGATTACGGACAAAGTTCACCACATTCGCCAACGCTAAGACAGACCATAATGCCCACCAGTACCACTCGGCATCGCCATGAAATAAAAAGAAAGCGGTTAGTAATCCAATCATTTCTCTTGTGCCTTTCTTACTAACTGCATAGATTGCATAAGATGATTAGACATCCTTGCCTGTGCTGTTTTTAAGTCTGCCACCAATTTTTCTAACTCTGCAAGGGTATATACACCTTCTTCTAGCTTGAATTGGTATTCGCCATAAGTTTCGTGTTTCATTTCTCTTGTGCCTTTCTTAGTATTGCTCTGCCCAATTCAACAGGAAAGTTTCTCCAACCACCATCGGATTTTTTAGATTCTGTTAAAGCAAAGTCTTGCTCCACAGTTCTAAACACTTCCTCTATTTCTTCATCTGTTAGTGTCTTTGCTTTCAACGCCTCAATTTCAACTTGTTGCTGGCGTACAAAGTCTGCATACTGCTGAAATGGTTTGCCTTTTCCATCGCCCTGTATCCAATAAATGTTTTCCAACTCATCAGCCACTTGTTTTGCATTCATTCGCTTGCCTTTCTTAGTATTGCTCTAGCAAATTCATAAACTCCGCTTTCTTTGTATCCGTAAATCTGATAACCAAGAATATCGTCAGCTAATTTTGCTATTTCCTCATCTGTTAGTGTCTTTGCTAGATGGGTTTCTTTCCCTACTTGATATCCCTGTTGATAAGACCAATCTACTAAACTTGCTGGATGGGTGTAGAGTGGTGTACCTACTTTTAAAACAGTATCAACCATTTTTGAGTCAAATTTATTTAGCCCTGTTACATACGCTACTGGTTCATTGTTCATGATAGCTTTTCCAACACAGCAATCTCACGCTTTAGATACCACTCAGCTTTCTTTAAGTCTTCAATCTTTCTACCTTTGTAGTGTGCCCTAGAAACATATTTGACGACATTACCTAAGTTATAACCTAAGTTCTTTGCTTCGATAAAGTCTATGGTTTCAATTCCACCAGTAGTGTAGTGTGCTGGACTGTTTACATTGTCAGCTTGCTTTGCCATCTTTACTTCTCCTTTTAGGTTTTACTGCGGTTATACCCATGTCGGGTGGTTTTCTTGCTTCGAGCATTGCGTCTGCTTGTGCGTATGCTAGTCTTGCAATCTCGTCTACTAATACCTTTTTCTCTGTGTAAGCGATTGAACTTAAACTACCATCCATAACTATTCCCGCCATAGCAAACATAGCAAAACAATCTCGTAAATCATTCTCATTCATTGGTTAGTTCTCGATTCTTTTTGAACAAGTAGTCGTTGCGATACTCTGATGGCGGGACAAATCCATGTCGTCTAAAAGTCTTCATAACATCAGCGCCTTTAGTCCAAACAAACTTAGAACCTTTATCGGTTAGCTTTGGTTTCTCAGGTTCTTTTACTACTGGTTCTACTACCTGATACTTGCGTGGATATAATCTCATTTCACTTCTCCTTTATTTAAAATACAACTCCATGTAAGGCATAACTGTATTCTCATTTACGACAATAGCGGTTCCGCCGTTATCTTCAAGCCAGTTCATGTTGTCAGTTTGCAACGCAGTCGGTTGGTTATCTCCCGCCTTGCACTCTATGCCAAAAAACTTTCCTTTATGACACACTAGGAAATCAGGCGCACCGCTACTACCATAACCGCCTGTCGCTGGCATCACATAATATATGTTCTGCTCTTTGAGTATCTTCTTGACCTTGTCCTTCACTTTCCCTTCGGGGGTTTGTGCCATTACGCTTCTCCTTTTAGTTTCATTAACAACTGAGACGACAATACTACGACGAACCAACTGTCACTTGACCGCCACCCTATCTCTTGCATATCTTCGTCGTGACAAGTAGCAAGCAAAGCTAATTCAGTTACTTCGTAATCTTGTAGCATCTGTTTATATCTAGACAGTATCATAGCCATCTTGGTTTTGACTTCATCGGGTAATGTATGTTCATCAAATTCCCGAGTAAATCCATCAGCCACATACATCGTGTATTTATTTCCTACCTTACGCAAAGGCACACGATACAAGTTCCAGTTATATTGATGCACGATTGGGCTTAGTTTGTCGAGCATGGGACAAGAATCCAAGCAAGGTCAAAGTAATCAATACCACGAACCGCACAGTAGGCAATATCAAGGTCTGCCATATATTGATTAGATACTGGCACATAATTTGAATGTAGCTTGCCTGTCTCGCCTGTGGTATATCTATCTTGGAAGATTGTTTTCTGCATTAACATAATTGGTTGTAGTTCCTCATGCTCTGATAAATCCTTTACACGCTTGAATGGATTGATAATTTCATACTTACTAGAGTCAATACGCTTTAGAGTGCCGATGACTAAATGACCTAGCTTGTCTGCGCCTACCGCATGAAAGCCACCGCCAAAAAATCTTTCAACATCTTTAGCTCTTTCATCTTTGATTCTATCTATCTTATCGTATTTGTCAAGAAGTTCTTTACATTTATTTATATCTAGGTTACTAGTATTTACACCTATGATGGCTTTACGCAACAACGCATGAAGTTCATCGGGTTCTAACTCGACACGCTTATAAGTATTACCATGATGAGATTCTAGACTGTTGACTGCGTTCTCAAAAGAATCTTGATGCCGACTCTTTAACATTCCACCCAATGATGGAACAACATCTTGCCGTTTTAATGTAGCCATCAATGTAGAAAGTTTCTTGCTATGGATTGTTTCTCTATCTGCATTGTCCGACCCTCTGTCCTTTCGGTAGAATGGTGTGCGAAAGTTATAGATAATGTTTCCATTTTCCTTGTATGTCCACACACGACCAGCAACAAAAGCACCAGTCGATTCGGTTAAATAAAACTCTACATTATCCGCACCCCAGTTTTGAAGTGGTCTAGAGTCAATCACCTTGAGTCCATACTTGAAGTTCAGTTCTTGTATTAGTTTCTTACATGGTGACGCATCTATTTTTGAAGCCAGTTCTTCGGTCTTAAAACCATCTACGATATAGCTCATTTACTTCTCCTTAGTATTGTTCAACTTCGTTACCATTAACATACACTTCAACACCCCACTCGCTAGGTGCGTAATACTGATAGGGGGTATACTCTGTTAGTTTCATACATTGTGGATTCTTACGATACAACTCTTTGTTGAGTCTACGCTTGACATTGTCAAATAGATTCTGCAACTCTAAGTCTTCCATGCGATAGCTTGCTTGTTGTTTTACATGCTCTCGCACACGACGATACATATTCTGTATATCATCAGCAAGAACGAACGCACAACACGCATCCAACGGCGCAGTATCTTTGTTATCTTCAAAGAACTTGTATAAGTTTCTCCTTACATCAGAATCTAAACACCACGAGTCAAATTTTGCATTAACTTGTTCAGCAACATCGGCGACAGTATCCATAAAGTTTTTATATTCCATCGCTTTGAACATAACCTCATTGACCTTGTAGAAATCATCGTATCCGCTAAGAAACTCTTTAGCATCTTTCCGACTGACTCGCTTACCAACAACTTTGTATTCGCTACCTTCTGCTGGCATCATGGTGTTGCAGTTTAATCGCATACCTTTAAAGATCGGATGAAAAAGACTACCTCTTTCGCCATATACCATTCCACCATGTCGTGAACTCCTAGAAAAGTAACCACGACTCCACATACTCATGATCTGATTGTCTCCTTGCCCATAGTAAGGCGCAGTAAACTCAAAGGTATTGTCGGAACGCACGATGCCTAACTCTCTAGGCACAGGTGTATAGCTTACATACATTTTAGATTCGTCTTCTTCCCATTGTCTGTGATGAATCCTAGATGGGTTTGCTTCATACTCTGCTTTCGTATGGTAATGCTCGTTGTGTCTAAAGCCGTAGGTAATCACATACACTTGCTCGCCGTTGCGTTCTTCAACATAGAAACACTTTGTATTGTGAGTTCTCTTGTCGATAGGAAAACGATTTGTAGTCCCACGATAAGGCTTTACTGTCTTACTGATGTTAGTAAGTCTATCCCATTCTAATGCTTTCATTGCACTTCTCCTTGTTTAAAATGTTCATCAATTTCTTCTACTACTTTTCGCCACATATCTATCATGAGTTCATCGCCCTCATAGGCAGACATTCTTTCTACTGCACATGTATACGCTCCTTTCCCATAATGTTTTATTAGTTCATTTACTAAGTCGTTTCTGATTCTAGCTAGTCCGCCGTCACCCATTAGTTATCTCCGAACATAACCTTCTTACCGACAGGCACATCAAGACTTCGATTCTGAGTAATCATCCACAGGGTAGGTGGAGTGATATTCCACTCGATATTATTTTCAACATAGCCGTCGGTAAACACAATGACTGCTTCTGCACTAAGTTTCTTCTCATTGATATACTTGCTTACACATGAGACCTCAGTGCCACCACCACCTAATGGTTTCAATAGCGATGCGATGTTCTGATATTGGTCAGGTTTGAATACTTGCTCACCATGCACATCAGCATCCCACCATATAATTCTTACCACATCAGGCGACACTAGGTCACAGATTGAAGCCAGTTCTGTTGCAAACTCTGTAAGTTCTTTGCCACCAATCGACCCCGATGTATCAATAGCTACGATGACCTCGCCGATAGTTTCATTCTCCATGCTTGGCATATAGATGTCATTAGCCATGTGTCGCTTGTTCATGCGTCGCCAAGTAAATTCATCTTTGCCTTTCATGCTCGATGCTACAAAGTCACGCAACGCTTCCCGCCAGTCAATCTTGGGTTCAAGTAGTTCACCGATTGCTCGTGGCATCTTACCGCCCATGCGACCAGCCAACATACCACCTTCACGCAACGCTCTGTCTATCTTGTCACCCAAGTCTTTGCGTTCTTCGTCTGATAGTCCTTCGATATAGCTTTCCCAATCATGCTCATCGAATCCGCTACCGCCCATGTCATACTCTTTGCCGTTAGCTTTGATCTTGTTATCACCACCGCTACCTTGCGTTCCACTCTCTGATGGACTGTTAGATTCATCTGATGAGCCACCTGATTGTTTTTGTCGTTGAGGATTCTCTTTACGGATATGGTTATATATCTCACGCATATTCCAGTTATGAAAGAAAGGGTCATACAACGCACCTTCGGGCAAGGTCACGATAGATTCATTTCCACCGCTTACTGTTCCTTTGATGTTAGCGATAATGTCATTGACTACAAAATCCGCCGCCATGTTTGCAATCTTAGAATCTTCCTTGAACATATCCTTACCACGAGGGATTTGCTTTAATGCCACATGAAGATTCTCATGCAACACTAAGCCACGCAACTTAGATTCACTACTGATTGTCTCGAGGAATGGCTTAGAGTATCTTTTATTCACACCATCTGTATATGCTGTAAACATCTCGTCGCTTACCTCTGACTTACCCATGAGCATCACTCCCGAATACAACGCAGTCTCAGGGTGTTTCATCAGGGCAATATGCGCTTTCTTTAAG